>SAMEA3663061__coassemble_272_pt1 | contig 63949 bp, 59 predicted proteins | sample SAMEA3663061__metabat2_low_PE_004 | metagenome-assembled genome bin SAMEA3663061 (sample SAMEA3663061) | pig gut metagenome | biome: pig gut; feature: pig-associated habitat; material: faeces | place: France | collected 2012
TTTGGCATTACGGTCTTCAATCTGAAACTCCTAAAATCTTCTTTGTAGGTGATTCTAATTTAGGACACTACCTGTGGTATTTAAAGAATGAAAATAAAGAACCTGTATATGTTCTTTATCATCCTGCTATGATGGCATACGGTAACTATTTTACAAATCTCAAAACAATCTTTTTTAATCCACTTGAAGATAAGAAAACATTCTACAATCTTTATAAAGATAGTTTAAACAAATTAAACGATGGGGATAAAGTGGTTCTTTGTGGCAGATGGGATATTATGTACAGATCTTATTGCATAGAAAACAATTTACGAGTAGATCAAATATCACTACAAAAATACACTGATGCTGTAATTTTAGATCTGAATGAACAGATATCTCTTCATCCAAATCTAAAATTTTACATTGTTGGATGCTCATTTGTACCAAACAAAACAGCAGTAATTTGGTCAAAAGTAAATCTTAATGAGTCATACTTAAAAAAAATAATCAATACAGATCTTTTTAAGAGTACTAGCGATTTTGAGGAGACCTATACAACTGGAATCAACACAAAACTCATTGAATTCTGTAAAAATAAAAATAACGTAATATTTATAGATCGCAACGCACCTCTAAAAGAAATTAATAGTAAATATAGAATATACAGAAATAATAAAGGGATATTTGAAGATCCTCTTCATTACTCAAGTTTTGGAGGTTCTATTATAGGTGAATACATTATTGATGAAGTTTCAAAAGAGTAATTTTTGCGCAGAAGAACACAGAGGATGCATCAACTTTTCTTAATCGTCTTAATTGGTTAAAAAACTCTGTCTGCAACTTCTCTTTCAACGTTTAAATATATCACAATGTCAGGTTGCTCTTTTCTAATCTCATTGGTAATCAGACCTAAATCGTGCAAACGCCTATTCATATGAATTACAGTCTTAAAGTAGTCCACTGTATATGGCATAAATAAAACTCCATATGAATCTGTAATTAAAAAGACTTTTTTATCTGAGATTGGTGTATTGTTTACATATTTACAGTTTAATTCTAAAGAGGAATTTACATCAAAACTAATTTCTTTTGATGTATTTGAAAACAGATCTTTTGCCTTTACAGTACTTTTTCTGACATTATCAACTAAAGCACTATCTAAAATTTCTCTTCGTGGATTCTTAATATTATGTACTAAATCGCCATTTTCATGGTGAGAGAATAAAAATTTATAATGTTGCGAGATGTAAGTAGGATCTATAAGTCTCATGACATTTTCAAAAGCAACATAAGCACCATATTTATTCCAATGAGTATCATCACCGTAATAAAGAGATACCCTCTTATCTGGATCTTTTGAAGATACTAGAGCTTCATAATTATCAATGACTGTTACCCCACTGATCTTCAATGCTGTCTTTACTTTATCAAAAAATCTATATTTACCTGGCTGTAATATATTCTGATTCATATATTCTGGATAAATACCATGTTTATCTGGACCTACAACAAAGTACATATCACCTTTAAAAGAATCGCGTATTGCCTGCAAGGTAAAAATTTTCTTTTGAATTTGGTTTTGATTGAACTTAAGATCTTTAGTATGCTGAGAATAAACATAATCAGAGCTGTCACCCGCAAACAACCAACCACTATTGCCTGCAACAGAAAACTGACTTGATGAAAAATTAAAATCATTAAAGTAATTATGAAAATCAGCGTACAGATTCTCATTTACCTCCAATTTAAACAGCAACCTGTCATTAAACCAATTGACTAATTGAGAGTAGAAGTTATCTGAGTATTCTTTAGGAAACTGGTTAATAACTCTGTTCTCACCTTTTACCACTGTATTATTGTCAGTAATGATAAATCCGATTGCTGGTACTGCAAACATAAGAAAAACAAGACAGAACTTTAAATACCTAGTCATTTATTTTTCCTTAGAAGTTAAAGTAGATAAAAGGATTCTGTGCACCAAAGTACAATACAAGTACAGACGCAAAGATCAAAACAAAGTTAACAAAATAAGTATAGTTATGAGTAACAGCTTCTTGTGTATTAGAAGAGTTAAATGCTTTCAACTTTAAGAAGACTATAATACAACCAACTACAAGAGCAATATAGTTTAAAAGCTGAGCCTGACATATGCTCCCTTTATCTAAATTAGATAAACCAAACATTACAGATAAATATTCAAATGCTTGAGACAAACTGTCTGCTCTAAAAAATACCCAACCAATTAAAACTACAAATATGGCATATAGATGAGTAATTAACTTTGGAACTCTAGCTAAAAGATCACCTAAAAATAATCTTTCTAAAATTAAGAACAAACCATTATAAAGTCCCCAAATTACAAAGGTCATATTAGCTCCGTGCCAAAGACCACATAAGAAGAATACTGTTATAAGATTAACGTAAATTCTATAGGTTGGAACTCTAGAACCGCCTAATGGTATATAGACATAATCTCTTAACCATGATGATAAAGAAATATGCCAACGTCTCCAGAAATCTTTAATTGAAGTACTCAAATATGGCTGATTGAAGTTCTCTGAAAATCTAAAACCAGCCATAGCAGCCAATCCAATTGCCATATCTGAATAAGCTGAGAAATCAAAGTAAATCTGAATCATGTAAGCTACAGCTCCTAACCAGGCATCGGCTGTTGATATACTTGCAACATGATAAGTAAATGCCATGTTGGCTATTGGAGCTACAGAGTTAGCAATCAGGATCTTTTTATTAACACCTAAGATAAATCGGTAAAGACCATAGGAAAAAAGTGACTGGTCGTAAGTTCTATTTACAAGATCGTCCTTTACCTGCTTGTATCTAACAATAGGACCTGCAATCAAATGAGGAAACATGAAAAAGTAAGTTAAGAAATTTACTACATTACTTTTGCCGTTTAACTCACCTCTGCTTATATCTATTAAATAACTAATGGCATGGAACGTAAAAAAACTGATACCTAATGGAAGAATTTGAGTTTTTGCAGAAATGTTATCTGCAATACCATTGTCATGCAGAAGATTTACTAGCCAAAAGCTGTATTTATAGAAAACTAGTGCCAGTAAGTTAATTGCAACAAATAAAATTAAAGTTAAATTTAAAAAAAAATGATTTTTTGATTTTACATACTCTAAGATATAGCCAAAAATGAAATTTAACACTCCATAAGCTAACAAGATCTTTAATGAGTGAGTACCACCATCAAAAACATAGAAGAATAAACTTACTAGGATAATGAAGATATTTCTAATTAGATTTTTCTTTTGAGATAAAAAATCTAAAGTAAGAAATAATGGAAGAATAAAAAAGATAAAAGGTAAACTTGCAAAGACCATTACTAAAATTTATTCCTGTTTATCGGAGCTACCACAACACAAAGCTATTTCATCTAAAGAAATCTTATAGCAATTAAGACAGAACTACTAATCCACACATGATGAAAGTTCTTTTTTCACTTTTTCAATATCAAAATTCTCTACAATTGACTCAGATTTTTCTAAGTAATCATTGAGATTATTCGCATTGATCTCATTCTCTTGATTTGCAATGGAATCAATCATTAACGAATTAATTTTATCAGAATAATGCATAGGATCTTTATAATTCTTTAAATCTGAAACAAATGCTTGATCATCAAATCCATATAAATGACAGTTTGATCTTTTATCACATTCAGAGACGAAAAATTTTAAGAAATTACGTGTCCAATCGTATTCTTCTTTAGCAGCAGAAAACTTAATTTTATAATACAGAGCAGAATATGGGGGTACAACAAAATAAAACTCTGTTTTCTTGTGCTTATCAGTAAGCGCGAAAACATTATCCTTAGTATATTTAATTTGATATGTAATATTATAAATATTTATTATATCTGATTTTTTATAGTTATACAAACTGTCCTTTAGAAGGATCTTTGACATAATAGGCCATGAGCATACTCCATTAAAGCTATTAGTATATTTAAGGTCGTTAATCCAAGCTGTTGGTCTATCTAAACTAACTTTAGAGCCGATACATTTTTTGCTTTTAGATAAGGTTAATAAACACTGTAAGGGTTCCTTTCTAAAATAGATAAGAAAATCATTGAAAGGATTGCTATCATAAAGTTTTTCCCAATCATCATTTGTTTGAGCAGCAAAATGAAGAGGTGCTAAATCAATCGAGAATATTACTTTTTTAATATCCAGGCTTGCAAAAGCATAATTTAGTACTAACCTACGCTCAGCAAAAGAAGAGCCCTCTAAAGAGAGATTAAGAAAAAAGTTATTAGGTTCAGCAAATAACTTTTGAGTTGCTTCTACAGATGAAGTGTTCTCAAGCATGCTTGATCCAATAATTATTCCCGAAACATTTTGATTTTCGTTTAGATATGATCTTGCTTGCAGTCTCATACTTTTAGCGAATAAATTGTCAGAATTTCTAAAAATATGACTAGGATCATAAAGATATATTGAAAATAGATATACAGGGAATAGCAAAAGGTAAGCAACAAATGCAATCAAAAAGATCTTCTTAAATCTCATTTTTCTATATTTTGAGATGACTTTAAAATCGAAACTATAAATCATGATTTTTTACATAAAAATACTAATACAAAAATTGCTTTTTATAAATTTTCAACTTCATCTTTAAGCCTAATAAGCAAAACATAATGCTCATGATAATGAGTCAAAGATAAATTCATATATATGGCAAGATTATTAAGGCATCATAATCAAATAGTGATCTTGGAGTTCTTAATATTTCGCCATATATCTAGTTTAAAATCATAAATAATGTTCTTATATTTGAATATAGAGAAAAGCAACAAAGTAATGCTATAAGCTTATTCTTATTCACATTCTCATACGAAGATCTTCTATTTTCAAAAATCAACATACAAGCTAAAACGATAATAATCTCACTGAAAATGGAAGGTCTACTTAGTGATGCGAAAACAGTTGGAGAAAATCCAACACTTGCTCTTAACATGTTTGCTAGAACAAAGAGGCTAAGTAAAACTAGTTTTGTTCTTATATCAAAACTGCTTTTTATAACTAAATATAAAATAAATAAATCAAACAATAGAAGTATCAAAAGTGATGAAAATGGAAAATTATAGATAAACGTTCCGTCAAGCATCACTCCGGCAGACTTCATTCCAATTCTGACGGGTAACCTTAAAATCAAATAGATAATTACGAGTGTTACCAATACAGGCCATAACTTTTGCTTATAAACAAAAAGCAGAACTGCAGATAATAAAACTAGAAAAAATGGCTCTGAGAAGTTTAAAAAGTACAAAGTTGAAGATATACCCAAGTAAACTTTATTAAAGAAGCTGTAAGAAGAAAACTCAGGCATCCACTTTGTAGTCTCAGCTACTAATCTTAAGTGATTTCCTGGGCACAAAAAGCTGTTAAGTAGTCCTAAAATTGATATAAATAAAACGATTGCTGCAAGCCCCTTTTGCTTATTTTTTAAAACAAATATAGCGGAGCTAATGAGCAATATTAGAGACATCTGCTCATGATTTGTAGCGATGAGGCAAGAGATAATTACTGGCACAACGAGCCACATAGATGCTATTTTGTCTTCTAGCAATACACCTACAATAAATAATCCTAATACCGCTGGATAGTAGTAATTTACAGTAGTTGCAACTACCCCTGCTGATTCGAAATTGTAAAAAGGAAACAGAGATAGAAACAGAAATATAAAAGGTAAAGAGAAGCCTTTAAAAATTAATTTTAACGAGTAGATATTAAACACGATGAATGCAACAGATACAATTCTGAAGACATAATCATGCTTACACAAAAATGGTAAAACACTTTCTAATACAACTCTGCTAGACCAAGTCATGTATCTTTCGTTTACAATCCAATTAAATGAAATTGTTTGCTCTTTAAAATAGGCTATGTCGTCATTTCCAAGTGGTACAAAAACAAAAAAACTAACAGCAATAATGACAGACAACAGTGCTAATACCCTTGTTGTCTTTTTCACAAAATTGTCTGAATTATTAAAATAAAAAAGATCTGTTTTCAATTCAAAGTACTCAAAAATAATTTATTTACGGCATTTTAGTGAGTTCATAAAGCATTTAAAAACTAATATAGTTTAAAATGAACTTATGTAAATTTACATAAACAAAATAAGATAACAAAATTGATATTTTAGTAGTATTAACATTGCTACGCATCAAAGCATATCCAGCACAAATAATGAACAAACACTGTGAAAATATAGCTGTTCTAACACCTGAAGCAAATACTGTAGGAGATAGACCGATTACTCCCCTTAACGCAAATGCCAATAGAATCATAACAATGATAACTACTTTGTTTTGATAGGAGAGATCAAGTTTTATAGCAATCGCCAATAAAACTAAAGCATAAGTAAAAAATATGACAAGAGTTGATGATGGGAAACTATTTAGCCATGTAGCGTTTTCTAGTAATTCAGTTGATTTAAAAACCTTTCTTAAGATTTCTTGACAGAGACTCAAAACAATTAAAGATGTAATTGCCCACCTTAGCTTTTTAGTTAAACAATGAACTAATATTACAAAACAAAATACAAATGGAAGATTGTTGTGGTAACAAAGATTATAAAAAGTCGTTGTAATCCCCATATACAATTTTTCAATAAATGAAAAATCTGCAAATTCAGGCATCCAATTTTGCATTTCTTGAGCCATTCTTACAGCGTTACCTGGAGACATAAAAATGAAAATAAAACTTAGTATTGAAATGGCGAATGTTTCTAGGGCAATTAAATTTAGATGTGGCCAAGATTGAATAATAGCAAGTAAAGAGAAGGTAAAAATAACGACTACGCATTGTTCATGGTTACATGCAAAAATTCCTAAGATAAGAATTATAAAAAAAATCAAGAAGTTAAATTTACAGTTACTATTGATCGCTGCACATATAAATAATGCAAAAACAATTGGGAAATAGTAATTTAAAATAGTTGCAGCAAAGCCTGCTGTCTCCATTTCATAGTAAGGCAGTAAAGAAATAACAGCAAAACAAAATAGTAAGTGTATTAGTGCTTTTCCTTTGAACAGATTTAATAAAATTAATGGGGAAGCTAGCAGAAATACAACACAAGTAATTTTTAACAATAGAGAATGATGAACAAAGAATGGGATCAAAACGTCTATAAAAACTCTGCTTGACCAAGCTAAATAACGGTTTTTTATGATCCAAGACCAAGTAACATCGACAGTCTTAAAATATGCAAGATCATCCCCTGATAATTCAGACTTCAAAAAGTATGTTATTAAAAAAGCAAAAGAGACTGCTGTTAAAACAAGCAGAAGTACCTTAATTACTTTTTGAAAATTATTATTTGAAAACAGCAATTCAGATTTTATTAATAGAATGGACATAGCTACTCTTTTTCAATCTCTTCCATTAAATATTTACCAACTAAAATACCACCTTCAGAAGAGAAATGTGCATCATCAAAGAACAGCGGTATGCCATTATCTGAATAGGTTTTATAGAAGCCATTGTTTAACTCAAGAGGCTTATTTCTTTCAATAAAATGGAGATTTTTATACTCTTTAGTTAAGGATTTTAAAGTATCATTTAAAGATCTAACCTTGTCATCAAAAAAGTTCTTAGTTGATTTGCACTTATCAGAGTTAAGTATATTCTTCAAAAAACTGTCTTTCAGATCGATTTTAAGACAATTTACAACTTGGCTACTTACTAATATACCTTCACCTACAATATAGAACTGTAATTCAGGATGCAGTTTTACCTGCTCTGTAATATCTTCAACCAGAACCTTAACATACTTAGGAAAGTTGTAATCCTTATTTCTAAGGTTGTTATCTAGTAGGTACTCTGTATAGTAAAGATCCCATCTATTAGCTAAAACCACCTTGTCTCTAGGTTCAAGCACATTCAACATCTTTTTATATAAATCATAAAAAGTTTGTCTTTCTTTTAAACCGACAATAGACTTTACTTTGTTGTTAGCAAAATGTTGACCGTAAGCTATGGTTGCTTCCGATACCATTGAATAAACAGGAACTTTATTGATATTTTCTAAATAGTAGTTGTAATGCTCATTGTGACTGTCACCTATAAAAAAGATATGAGGTGTTTCAGTCTGTAAGCCATAATGCATCACTGGAACTTTGTTCTCTTGCATAAAAATAGATGGTTGAAATTCTTTTGGTAAATCTAAACTATCATTTACCATCATCGAAAGTTCCTTTACCATGTATTTTTTAAGATAGTTACTACCATCTGTTTTGGTGATACCTAAACCAACCAAGTAAGCTACAACAAATAAGAGAAATGCATATTTAAAGTTAAACTTTACCTTTTCAACATATTTGTAACTTATAAAAGATACAAAGATAAGTACTAAGACTAGTACCAAAATATCTAGTAAAGAAATAGATAAATCAAGTCTTAAAGCAAAGATAAATATAGGCCAGTGCCAAAGATAAATAGAATATGATGACTTGCCAATTACTTCTATTTGAGATGACCTTAAGATTGTTTTATTAGAGTTAGATGCCAGTACCAATAAAGTAAAAACAACTGTTAGTAATGAAACACATGGAGTCCATGTATTAACACTATAAAGGGGTACTACAAAGACTGAAAGCAAAACTATTGCAAAAAACAGCAACTGCAATAAAGAAGAGCTGTTAATCTTATTAACTAATCTTGATATATCAGAAGAAAATAGACACAGAGTTGCACCTGAGAGTAATTCCCATAGTCTAAATTCAGTTAACAAATATCCATTCTTTGTACTGATAACAGGGTAAACCAATGATACAACCAAAAGGAGAAGTACACTGTACTTTAGATTATTTATACCTAAGAGCTTATTTAATAAAACTAAAATAACAGGCCACACTAGGTAAAATTGGAAAGTTATACACAGATACCAGGTATGGAGCAGAAGTTTTCCAGATGAATCTAAAGAAAAATAACCTCCATCTTTAGAAAACCTGTAATTTCCAAAAAGAGACAAACACTTTTTGATCTCTGTGCCTAACTCTTTATAGATATCAGGAAAAACCAGAAAATAGCCTATAGCAGCGACAACTATCATCGTCACAGCTAAAGGAGGCACAATTCTTTGGAAACGGCGAACATAGAAATCTTTAATAGAAAATTCTGATTTAGATAATTTATAAAAGATACCTGATGTGATCAAATATCCTGAGATAACTAAAAAGATATCAACACCAACATAACCTCCGCTGAATAGAGAGACTGAGGTCAACATACTAGCATTAGTAAGGTCAAAGAAGTGATACATAACCACAGCCACGATGGCTACAGCTTTTAGTAAATCGACATCATGACGAATTATTTTTGACATAGATCCTTTTCCAAAGTTTGAAAATTCTGCAATTGTAATCTCACTATTTAGAGCTTAGATTAAAGCTCTAATCTGTATTCTTCTTTCAAGATTTACCACCAACTATGCACTAAGCCTGATAAAGTTATTCAATTTTATTTTTAAAACCTAAAGTAGATAAAAGGATTGTATGTTGAAGACGCAATAAAAGCAGTGCACACAAAAATCAGCACTAACAAAATAAAGTCATAACCATATAGTAGAATGCCCTTACCTGAAGCTGTTCTTTCAATCATTCTTGAACATACTGGTGTTGACAATATAATGCCTGCAATAATTGCTACTAAAGGGATTGTATCAACGTAATACAAAAGTGTGTAAAGTTCATTCTTAACATCAAGCAAACCTAACATATTTTGCATATATATTACTGCATATGTGAGATCATCAGCTCTAAATAATACCCATCCGAAGATAAAAGCTAGAATGCAGTAAATATGTAAAATTACATTCTTATACGCTGATCTTTTACTCTCTTTATTAAGACAAAAGTATCTTTCAATGATAATAAAGAAAGCATTCCACAATCCCCAAACCACAAAGTTCCAACTAGCTCCATGCCATACACCTGTAGCTAGGAAAACAATAAACAAGTTCACATAAGTTCTTTTAGGACTGATTCTATTACCGCCTAAAGGAATATATAAATACTGCTTAAACCATGTTGATAAAGAGATGTGCCAACGACGCCAAAATTCAGTAATAGTCTTTGAGATATAAGGATAATTGAAATTTTCTTTAAACTTAAATCCAAAGATATGACCTAAGCCTATGGCCATGTCTGAATAACCAGAAAAGTCAAAATAGATCTGCAAGGTATATGAAATCGCACCAAGCCAAGCAACAGAAGTTGAGAAATTCTCGGGATTCTGAATAAAGATCTTATCTGCAATTTCTCCACAGGTATTTGCAATCAGCATCTTCTTAGAAAGACCAATAATGAATCTTTTAACACCATAGATAAGATCATAAAAATAAACTTTTCTATTATCAAGCTGATCACAAATTTCCTGATACTTAACAATAGGTCCTGCAATTAACTGAGGGAATAATGTAATAAAGAGCGCTAACTTGAATATATTCTTTTGAGCCTTAGCTTCTCCTCTGTAGATATCAACTAAATAAGATAGTGATTGGAATGTATAAAAAGAAATACCTAAAGGAAGAACTACTTTTACCAAATCAAAATTAACTTTAAAAACGTATCCAATATTTTCAACAATAAAGTTGAAATACTTAAAATAACAAAGTATAGATAGATTTAATAAGATTCCGACTGTTAATACAAATTTGTTTTGAAAGGATGAGCGATTGCTAGAGTTTTCAATCAGGATACCAACGACATAGTTAATAAGGATGGTAAATAACATTACCAATAAAAATCTTGGTTCTCCCCAGGCATAAAAGGTAAGTGAGGCAATCAATAAAACAGTATTATTAAACTTCTTTGGTAAAACAAAGTAAATTACACAAAGAATCGGCATGAAGACATATATAAATGTCATAGATGAAAACAACATTTAATCTTTTCCTGTTTTATTTGTTAAGCATCGAATACTTTTATTTACAAAGTACTTATTTCTTTACAATTTCGCTCATCACTGCGTTAGTAAAATAAGCCACTACAACATAATCGACTTTTTTACCATTAAGATCTTTATCTACATCATACAAAGATGTTTCTATACTGTTACCAGCATAGAAATTATATTGCCAAGTATCTTTGGCAAAATAAGCTATCATTCTTCCTGTGTTAGCCACATATGAATTACCTACAGTTAGCACAGTTTTTTCAATCAAAGGTGATTTATTATCGTATTCATATACTCTAAAACGTTTTTGCTTATGCTCAATTTGCTTTGTATATTGCAATGTTGTAGATAAGTAATAGTAAAAATCCTTTAATTTACTAATTTCACCTTTTGAGCGAATAGCTAATCTTTGATAAGAGACACCTCTCATGAACATAGGCTCAATTGAGTAAATATCCATAAAACCTTGTCTTTTTTCAAAGATAGGATCGGTTATAGTATTTAAAGGCTTACCTGTTACAGATGAAGCGAAAGATTTTGCTGCTAAATAAGCAGCCCATTCAGTTTGATGATGATCATCTTTGTAATAAAGCAATCTATTAGGATACTCTTGTTTGCTCTTAAGAAATATTGGTGCCAAATCAATAGCTTTTAAATCATCAAAACCACTATCATTAAAATATTGAGCGATTTTGTCTGACTCATTTAAGATAACAAGTTCAGGATTTTTATAAATTGAAGTTATTGCCTCATTGTAAATGTAGGACTTGAAAGGATAAATAAGCACATATACAGGACAGTTATAATGCTTTGAAACTTCAATCAAATTCAGCTTTTCTTTTCTTAATAGCTTTTCATCTGCTTTTAACTTTAGCAAACCATCAACAAAGTACCAGTCATCATTTACACCGTAAATTTTACCTTCAGCTGAAGGCGCAACTCCTACTTTATTGAAAGAGTAGATAAAATCTTTAATTCTGATGAATAAATGGCGCTGTCCAAATCTATCATTAAAGTAAGTATCAAGCTCAGTACCAAAATTTAGATTTAACTTATTATCAGAAGTTAAAATTGAAGGTAACTTTGCCAAGATTCGATTTTCAGTTCTATCAAGATCTTTTGAATAATTAAGACCGACTAAAGGCACCAGAAGTACAAATATAAGGATTAAAATCATCAAAAGATCTGGAGTCTTAATGTTATTCCTTTGCTTTTCAGAAATAAAAACTCTTAAGAAAAGATAGAATAATAAATAGATAAAGATACTGAAGGCAATTAAAGCCAGATAATTAATTCTATAAAAATGTACTGGCTTAATTTCAAGCTTATCTTTATTAGTTATTGAAAAAGAATCATCTAGATGTAAAGAGATAAAATCTGAATTGATACTCTTCTTATCTAAAGAACTGCCTTTTAACTGGTTATTGTTTACCTTGATATAAACAGGTACATTAGATATTACAGTGTCTTTCATCCCCTTTAAGGACAAAGAAACAACTTGAAGATTTACAGATGTACTACTGTTATCTGTAGATGAGTGTGTTATTTTGTTAGAACCAGTTTTAACTCCATCTTCTGGAGATTCAAACTCGAATTTGAAATATCTTAATTTGGTTAAAGCAGGGACAGGAAGTTCAAATTGAAGATGGTTCTTTCCTTTATTTAATTTGATAAGGTTAATTGTTGAAACTTTTACAGATGAAAAGTTGATATCTGTTGTATTTGCAATTGAAGAACCTTTTACAACTAACTGTACCTCATCACTAGATGCTAACTCAATATTAACTTCAACACAGTGGGTTCCATAAATTGAATTAAAGTTAATAACAACCAAAAGTGACAATATAAAAATCATCACAAGATAAACTATTTTATTAACTTTATTTTTAAAAGGTAAAAAATGGTACTTCATGCTATTTACTGTGTATCAATTACAATTCATCGCTTTTAGGTAAATTCTCTTCAATAGGAGATATGTTCAATTTTAGTTCAACTAAAATATCAGTAACTGTACATCATGCTTAATCGAATTTGAAAACTCACAGATGAACCATATAACTGTATAAAAACAATAGAACTGAGACTTAGCGGTACTACCCTTTCATGAGTAATAAGTTTCAAGTCCACATAGTTTATTGCTTACATTTAAACTTCATCTTTAAACCTAAAAGACATAGCACATAATGCTCATGGTAATAAGTTAAAGAGAAAAGTCTTTGTAAGAATGTCAGATGCTGATGCTCAACTCCATCATACTTAATGCAGTATTTTCTATCTGACTTAAACAGCTTTTTAATAAACGTTGAACTGTGTGAGGTCAAAGACTCTAAATGTTTAACTTTTAGGTTAGTGATTAAATAGTTTTGTCTTCCTGCCTGCTGATTTCTTCTAAAAAGGAAATGATCACCATAGAATACCTTTATTTCATTTGGTATTTCAAAATAGTTCTCTTTTTTACCAAAGTAAGCTGAGCCCCAAAAGCCAGCCATCTTATCTGACTTTTCAAACTTAATATCTGTATCTTCTGGATAAGAATCAAATTCACTCTTAGGGGTATTTGTAGCACAGTCGATACCGGCAAGACCAACAGTTTCATCTGATGTAGATAAGAATTTATCAACAGCTATAAAAAGATTCTTAGGAAAAATAATATCGTCATTTAAAATGCCAAAGAAAGGAATTTCTTTTGAAGATAACTTAATACCTAAATTCCAGGCAGGATTTACAAAAAGATTTTCCTTTTGAGCAAAAACTTTGACCTTTTTTAAATCAGTCTTAAAACCTTTGCATGAATTATCAATAACTAGAATTTCCCCTACAGAATCATCACCATCAAGTTCTAACAACAATTTATTTAGAACTTCAAGATCTTTTTGCATTGTAGGAATAATAATTGAAAGCATAAATCTCCAATATCAAGAATTCTTTTTACTTAAGCTAAAGCCTAAGTTCATAGACCAAACAATCTAGATTACAATAGCATCATTTTCTTGATTACTTATTATTTGGCTTTGGTAATCTTATTTTCAAACATTTAAACAGGACTAAGTAACGGTTATCTGATTTATCTTCAATCCTAGAAAAGAACCTTACAAACTTAGAGAACCAGCGATGTCTTAATTTAAACATAAGAAATCTACAGTATGAAGAATGGAAGAAAAATCTAAATGACTCGTTGAATCTACTGTAAGGATCTGCAATTGAATATCCTTGTGAAGTTACTAACCATCCAAAGACTCTTTCCATGACATGAGCTAAATCATTCTCATTTTTTCTGTTTACAACCGCAAATTGATTTACATCAAAATTCATTTCTTGAAGAGGCTTAAAAATAGTAGCTCTACAAATAAACATGGTACCTGCTACATATTTTACTTCATCATAAGGATTTGCAGAGATCCCGACTTCAGACAACAGCTTTCTTGCCTCGTTAAGGCAATAAACTAAATGTGGATTATCTGTAGTTTCTTTTGTTCTATCAAAGAGTCTATGATTGTTAATCATACCTACAGAAGGATCCTTAAATGCTTCTAGACTTTTATCAAAATTCTCTTTTGAAGATATGAATGATAGCAGCATATTTCTCCAGTACTGACCTCTAAAGAAATATTTATTATCAATAATGGCAACAATCTTGCACATATCTCTTTTAGTATGAAGCTTAATTAAAAACTCGTATTCATCAAGATTTACTGTCTTTAATGCTTTAATAAAAGGCCAAATGTCATATCCTCTATTTTCACATAGCTCAACTTTAGCCTTAGGATAATGTTCTTTTACTTTAGATGAGAGCTCATCAATGTTACTTGTTGTAGAAACAATAAGATCAAATGAATCTTTGGGCAGATTTTGAATACAGCTATCTAGTAAGTTCCACAAATCGTGGTAGTAGACATGAGCTATGACAAGGAATTTCTTCATTTAAATGTTTAGGTATTCTGTAAGATCTTAACTAACTCTGAAATTTAGTGAATTATACCAATAATCAGCTTAACTTACTTAGAAAATCTAAGATCTTATCCAATACAATATCAGAACTATCAGATAATTCTAAAATGAGACCCTTAGGATACACTGAGACTTGATCTGCCTGACCTCCAAGATTAAAGCAAGCAACAGGTACATTCATGGCAATAGCTTCACTGGTTGTATATGAGAAAGTTTCTGCCCATATGGAGGGAATTAAAACTAAATCTATTTTATTTTTTTCTAGAATATCTGGAAGTTCTTCTCTCTTATAAGCACCTGTTACTGTCATATTCTGAGGTGCATTTACATAATCTCCAATACAAAATATTTGAACTTTTTTATTTAATTCAAATTCAATATTGATCTGCTTATCAGAGCTATTGTTTTGATTTAGGCTTTTAGAATTATTTATTTCTTTATTTAAACACAAAATATCGAGTTCTTTATTGAATTTATCAATTGAACAAGACAGTAGCTCAATAAATTCTTTTCCCTTTGGAATCGTATCTACTTTACCTAAAACAGCTATATTAACACTATCATGAGTGTTTACCTTAACTTGTCTTAAAGGACGTACAACATGAGGCACAAACCTTAATTTTGAAGAAATTGCAGGATAGAATTTATTCACTATTTCACATGAAGACTTTGAAAAACAAACTACTTCTGAGACATCTTCTAACAATGATTTTTGCCACATTTTTCTCCAATCTGAAATATTTATAAATTCATCATAAAATAGCTTGAATTCATACTCAGGCATTAATGATTGATATTTATTAACACAGTCTTCACAGCTAATATCAGTGTCAAAACCACAGAACTTATTATCCGCTGAAATCAAATTGCAATTTGGGCAGATAAAAAAGAAGTCGTGAACATTATAGATAACGTCAATATTATTGTTAGTTAGGTGAATCACATGAACAAAACTCAATACTTCTTTTATGTTTCTATAGGCAACAAAACTATTTAATACTATCTTGGAAATGTTGAGATCTTTCAATAAATTCTTGATTTCATCGAAAGATAAGGTAAATCCTGTAAAAAATTCACCATTTGGAAAAGAAATGACGAAGCTACGGTATAAGTGGAAATACTGTAATCTTACGATTACATATTCTTCTTTGTATTCTTTAAAGTTATTATAGGAATAGCTTTGAGTTCCACCTCCTAAAGAGTGATCTATCCAAAGCATTATTCTTTTATTAGATAAAGAAATAGATTTATTTGCTTTTTTAGAAAAAGTTTTGAAAGACTTAAACTTTGAGTCGTAAAAGGGAAAATTTGTGTATTTTTTTATCTTAATAGATAAAGAATTTAATAAAATTATTCTTTTTTGAAAAAAAGACCTATCTAAAGAAACAAATTTAGGAACTTTATTTCCAAACAAACAGATATTTTTTTGACAAAAGTTCATAAATTATAACGCTACATCTAATGTAATATGACAAAAAAAAATCCATAAATATAATGCAAGGTGATACCGATCGATATAATAGATACTATATTGTTACCAAATTTGATGCACTTACGAAATTTTACTGAGTTATGATAATCTTGTGAATTATAATAATGATGATCAAAGATTGAGGTCTGAACTAAAATTGAAGATAATGTAATTGCTAAAAATACCGCATACACAAATACTTGTAGAGATAAATGATTCACATAAGAAAAATTAAAAATACAAGCAAAATTAATAGCAGAACATATAGAAAAGAAAAATAAGATCTTATTTCTGTACATTAATAAAATGTTAAAATTTTGAAATATCATGGAGGTTAACTTATTGTCCCAAACATAAAGCAAGATGAAAAATTCATTTTTTTTACAAAATGAAAACCTTTATAAAATAACATTAAAGTAAAAGTCTTAATCAAATTTTCTTGCTTCTGAATAAAAGTCTTTCGCTCTATCAATGTAGTAAGTTGTGCAAATTGTAAATCCAAGTCTTCTAATTTTTTCTACAAGCCTTTTATCAAAATCTAAAGAAAATATTAATCTATAAAACTGATCATCACTCATATTTTTTTTAGCTAAATGAGAAAAGAAAGGTTTTACCTCATTGTTGTAATGCTTTTCCATATAAGAAACTGCATTTTTATATTCTCTATCGGAATTATAATTGCAATGAAGAAAATCAGCTCTATTTACTACATCAAATAGCTTTCTGTAAAATCTTTTAAGAGAATATTCTTCATCTAAAAGATGAGAGAGCAATTCGGGAGGAATATTGTTCAAATACTTATCCTTCGGATTAATCTGTATATTATTAATGTTCATCGGCTTAAAATAATATTTTTCCCCACTAAATATGACAAGTGAAAAACATTTTTGCCCGTATAAAAGGGAAAAATAGGCTCTTATATGCGCTCCATTGTAATGAAAATTAAATTTTAAACAAGATTCTTCTTTTTTTAATTGATTACATATATTAAGGATTTTCTCTAAATTTAAATAATCTGACATAGAACAATTTACCTACTATCAACTCAGAACTGTAATTTATCTTTTAATATACTAATAATTATAAAATTTAATACTTAGCGTAAACTTATGCACTATATTATCAATATATTAATATCTAACAGAATTAGAGCTAAAAAAAATGCTATAAGCCGTTTTAACTTGTTTATACTCCAAAGAGACGTCTAAATAGTAAATATTTCCTACTTAATATATCCCATCACAACATTTCTCAGCGCTACAATGTAGTTAGCAACTTCAGCAAACACATTTTCTTCATCAGCTAAGTTGTCAAAGTCAACACGATTAAAGAATCTTGTAATTTGGTTAATTCCTGTAGCTTTCTTTCCAATAGTTTCAAACTTAGAACTGCCACCAAGCTTTTTAACTATATCGTACTCATCTCCAACCATGTTATCCCATGCTTGGCAGTCTACCTTCTTAGAGAATGATACTTTTAAACAATCTTTAGAAGGATACATGTTTACATAGATTTTTCCAATCTTTTCCACCCCTTCTGAAAATTCTTCCCAATTGCGAGGTTTTGCCTTAAATTTGCTAAACAATCTAACAAAATCAGGATTCTTATACGCAATATCTATAAAATCATTCCACAAAGAAATAAATTTTATCTGCGATTTTGAGTAATTTCCAGCATACTGGCTACTGTCGTCTTTACCTTGAGAATCAGATGCCGTGGTGCTCGAAAGAGCTAAAGTATCAATAAAATGATTCAAAGCTATTTTATTATTATCACTGATATCATGAGAAGAACTACCGTCACTTTCATCAATATCGACGTTCTCTGAAATTTCAATTTTAGCTGCTCTCAAGAAGCAATCACAAAAAGACTTTCGATATAGATCAAGATCACTTGCTAAAAGATCAGTCCCGTAGCCATCATTGATGTCATTACAGGTAGATTCCTCATTGCTTAGCTCACAAAGAAGCTCATATAATTCATGCACACAGTCATAAACTTGTGCCTCATTATTCAGATCGCATTTACAATGAGACACAATGAGGTTATAGATCTTCTCATTGTATTGTTGCAGACACAGAGCAGCAAACAGAAGTTTAGCCTTATCCTTGTTATTGAGATCGATCGAACCTTCACCTATGAAGGTAAGCAGTAAAAAGGCATTTAACAGTCTTTTTAAGGATCTTGGGTTAGAACCTATAGAGCTTGCACAGAGATCGATGTAATCTTGTAAATCGTTATCATCTATATTAAAGTTGATCTTGTTAAAACCATCCTTTAAGTAGTTCTTAATATCATAAATAGCTACAGGTACTTTAAATGGTACTTGGATGATCTTATCAAAGAAGGACTTCCCCTTTTCGTACTCTCTATTGCGTTCTTTTTCATCGATTTTTTCAGAGTTATATGAGGCAAAACCGTACTTTTTGATAGCACCTCTGATTACTACTTCATAGTCAATTGCCAGAACAAAGACACACTGCTTACAGTCTAAGAACAACTTTAATACTTCAAGTAACTCAACTGCTTTAGATGGAACCAATCTATCCAAATCATCAACAAAAATCACTACCCTATCTTTATGTTCTCTTTCACAAGCACGGTCTACTACCTCTTGAAAGTGTTGATGCAGATTTTCAATCTGCTCTGCGTAGTTATCATCAACAGTCTTTTCTGTACACTTTTTTAGATCTAAATTGATGTTATAGATAGATACAGACTTTAAAGCGGAAGTTAAGGCATTACTGCATACTGAGGTAAAGTGCTTTATAAAACTATCATCATCCTGAAGTTTATTTAAAAGCACTTTAATCATTGAAAAGGCTAAAGAGTTGCCCAGTTCAAACTGGGAGAACTGCCAGGTGTTAAAGAATACAGGAATGACATCATTTTCAATTTCGTGCTCTACCATCTTCATGATAGAGGTCTTACCTGAGCCCCATGAACCTTGAATAGAGATCGTCATTGGAGTGTTACAGGCTTTAATGAATCTTGATAAACCATCTAAATGTTTATTGATGTTAAAAAGATCAACTGTTGCAGCCTCATCTGTTAGACCTTGTTTCTTGTTTTCTTCAGTATTCATTTAAGCCTCTTAAAGAGTAATCTTTGTATGTTTGTTTGTAAGTTTGATTAAAAGCCCTAAATCAAAGTATATCGACAACTATAAACCAATGACATCACAACAAAAGCCGACTGATAATGTCGGCTATGACCTAGTGGTTACAAGTATGAAGATTAAAAGCAGCACCATCTTTTAATGATTGAAAATAGTATTGCCTTACTTTTATATACGTTGTCTTACATCTATAGTTTAAAATATATAGCTTATTGTACGCTACAATAGCTTTCTTCACTGAAAATTTACAGTTAAGATTCAGGCAACCTTGAAAAGCTAAATATCTTCCTTGTCTAAAAGCACATCAGAGGCAAGCTCATCAGACTCAGTATTTTCATCATAGAATTTACAAAAGACCATAGCTACGTATCCAAAGATATTAACCTTTCTTTTGGTTAAATCTAACTTTTGCTCATCATAATCTGTATTCCAAGTCTTTAAGATAATATATGGCTGTTCAATTGAAACTTCACGAATAATGGCACCTTCAGAGTCATCTGTAGCTAATAAGACGGGCTTATTTAGATAAGTCTGCACATTAGGCTCATTAACGATGACAGCCTGCATACCTGGATTTAATGATCTGCCTGATAATCTAGCCATACTGTCATCAGCAATGTTAAAGAGAAAAATCTTCCCTGATGAATAAAAAGCTTGAAGACCTGATAAGAGATTAAAATTATCTTTAGGAGCTTTATCCAGTACAGAAGGAAGATCTGCTTCAAGATTAAGATCTTTGGCTTTAACTAACGGCAACATGCACATAGAATTGTCTTTAGACAAGCACTGCTCAAGACTCACGCCCTCTTTAGGTCCATTGACTAGAAAATCAACCGGAACATTTAAGAACTGAGCTAATCTTGAGAAATTGTACGAACGTGGAAGGTGACTGCCACGCTCCCATGTTGAATACAAAGATTGAGGAATATTTAAAGCTTTTGCAATATCTGTTTGTTTTAAATGTCTAAGACTTCTAATGGTCTTAAGACGAACAGAAAACAAATTATCATAATTAGTAATATCACAATTCTCTGACATACAAATCCCCACTTATGTAACAACAATAACTTAGCATAATCTAGTCATTTAAGCCAATTACTATCAAAAACCATAATTTTCATAGTTGATAATGTATTCAAATAGTAGCCATGGTTACTATTTTATAGCAATATTAAATATTGCTCATTAATATTTAATTTTGAATTATTTTAATCTATAATAAAACAAATTATATAAAGTGAGATATTCATAATATGGCAGCACAGATTACCACAATTCCTCTTTCAGAGATAAGAGCACGTCCTCAAGTAAGATCAGAGCATAACCATGGATTCAAGCTCTATCTAAATAAAGATGAAAAAATACATATTGATAATTCGATTATTTCTCTTGCTCAGTCTATTAGATCAAGAGGTTTGCAGAATCCTATCATTGTAAGTAAAGCTCATGTTGATGATGACTTTAACAAGCCTGAAATCGAGAATAGTTACATTATCGTATCAGGAGAGCGTAGATTCAGAGCGACCAAGGTTGTAGCTCAATGGCAACAAGATGAAATAGAAAAAGGAACCTTCGATTTTAACGAAGAATTAGTTACATCTATAAACTGCATTGTAAAAGACTACAACAAGGTATCTGACTTTTTAATTGACCAAGTTACAGAGAATATTGAAAGATCAGATCTCAATGCATTCGAAATATCAGATGCAATTTCAAAATTTATTGAAGCTTATAAAAAAGAACATCCTGATTATTTAGGAAAAATTACAAGAGACATAGTTTCCAAAGCATTTAATCGTTCCCCTAACTGGGTAACTGTAATGACTTCATTTTCAGAACTTCAACAAGATAATGATCAAGAAATTATTGAATTTTTTAAAGACGGAACAATCTCTTCATCACCAAGATGCGGGTATGAGCTCTTAAAGATTTATAAGAAAAATAAACAATTAGTACTTAATTTTTTAAAAAATTATAAGAAAAACGGAAAGAAGGTCGACAGGGCTGCGATTCCTAAGCTTCAAAAAATGCTAACTGCATCCAATGAAGAAACTAATAATCTATTAATATCACAACTACCTGGACTAAAGCTTTCTTCAACAGATGTCTACAAAAAAGAATTAAAAAAGAAAGAAGAAGGAGGTTGCCATTCAAAGAAAAATGACAGATTAAAAATCAGATGTCAATATACTGATAACAACGGCGTGACTCATAATTTTGATAGTGATTTTTCAGAAGCTTATGAAAATGACACTCAAATAAAAGTTACTTTTGAAGACGGTTCACATCATTCAGTTGAACTAAGTAAAATTGTGATGATTTCATTTATAGGATAAAAAAATGGAAACAGACTTATTTTTTGTAGTAATACTAAAATTACTCTTTTACAAAACCTTATGTCTTTATTTGGTTTATCTTTCAATAGCTCTAGTTCAATATTTTCAAAATATCAAGAAAAAAAATATCTTTCCGCCCAAAATACCTAAAGTATTTAAGTCAATTTGGTCTGTTTTAAAGCCAACACTTCCGTTTATTCTGTCTGTTTATTTTGTTATATCAGTTCCATTATTTATACTTCAAGAAGCTGGTCTATCATACAAATTGATCGGCAAAATGGTAATCTTCTATATTATGAACGAAACAGGTATCTCATGTTACTGGTTTGCTGTATTGTCACTATCAACTTTAATCCCATTAAAACTAAAGCTATACAGGGGCACTACATAACTAACATTTAATTGAGGCTTTGAGCTTAGTTGTGGGTAACAGCCGAAGCCTCTGAATATGGAAGATGGTAAATAATCGAAAATGCCCCCCAAGATCCAATGATGCCCACCATGTAAATCCATAAAAAGCCAACTTTCGTTACAGTAAATTACACTTACAGCTGTTTATTGCACTCAAAAAAAAGGTTTTATTACAGTAGGTACGTACAAAAATAAGTGAAATTACACAGATGTTACACTTTTAAGGAAGGAGTCACACTGTAGCAATACGGACGCCAATCTAGTACCTGCCACAGTGCAAAGCTATGCAGATCATTATAACAAACGACGCCTTTGATATTGTAAAAATAGTCAAAATCACTTTCAAATCTGACATTGAGCAGTAAAACTTCTGAATAAACTTGTCATGATCTTATCTGCTCATGTTTTAATCAGCAGACGCTATATAAGGTCGATATGTGTCACTTACATAGTATCTGCACCATTCTTCTCCCATAGATAACAGGATTTGCTGCATATCTAAGGGAACTCCTGTTAATCTTACAAACTCAGTACCAGGTGAATATGTCAGACTGATATTTGAGTTTGCAAGGTACTGGTAAACTCTCATCAATGATGGTCTTGAAAGCTCGTTCTTATGGTCAGGTGTAGGAACTGTAAGTCTTTGCTCTTCCATCTTCTTTCTCATCAGGTATTCTGTTGCAGAATAGATTAAAAGAGCTAAAGTCATTACCCACATCAGAGCATTTATTCTTGATGGGCTTTCAAGGTACAAAGTGTTTACCAGTAATCTTTTATCTTTAAGGCATCTCCAGTTTCTTTCAACTACAGATTGCTTCTTATAGATAGAAAGTAATTCTTTCATTGTCCATTTACGCTCTGTATCATTAGTACAGATGACGTAATAGGTTGAGTTTTCAACAGCAGCATTAACAGCTTCACTGTTAATTGAAGCTACAGCATGAACTTTAACAGCAATAGTGACAGGCTTTTCATCTTTCTTAGGTCTGCCTCTACCTTTATGTCCCTTTACCTCTTCATAGGTAATGTCGGATACAGATACAAGCTTAAGCTTTGCTGTAATATCATCTATGCTCTTTTGAGCATCAGCCATACATTTGCATGGCTTAGTTTCAAGTTTAGTTAAGGCTTTTTGAACTTTCTCAAGTTCTTTATTAGCCTTTTTAGTAATAGTAGCTTCTTTCCTGTTATGGAGAAGTTCATTCTGAACTAAAAGTCTTTTGAACTTCTGTTCTCCTATAGTACATTCTCCACACCACATAGCTTTGACACCATCAGGCTCATTACTGTCTACAGGTACGAGCTTATCAGGCTCCTGAGCTAACAGCTTAAAGCACTCTGTTGCCTGACCGTAAGAGTCTGGTATTCTGGTTACTGAATACAGATGTTGTAATGCTAATTCTTTAGCATTATCACTCGTACATAAAGCACTGTCTGCTACCAGATATCTTAAGTCTTTAAACTGCTCTTTAATTAGAGACCAGTAAGTAATAATGACATCTTTAAAACTGGTCTTATCACTTACGTGTCCACTAACACATTTTTCAAATAACGGTATGTGACTAAACTCATCACATATCATCAGCTCATTTATCTGATTTAATTCAGGATGACTGTCTCTACTGTATCCCTGGTCAAGTACGATATCACAGCCATCTTCAACTCTGGTCTGACCTTCATAATGAAAACTACTTGAATCTGTTATGAAGTGACCTTTGTCAAGTACTTTTTTAGTGATTTAGATAAGACGCTCTTCTCAGTATAAGATACGGCATTGGCCACTCTGTTATACGAGGATTGATTACCCCAGGTCAATGGTTTCGCCGCGAACTCTACTGTCTATTAGCGAGGATCACGTTTAACGTGCCATCATAGATTGTTCGTAGATACTTCAAACCTTCTTGATAAAAAACGTCTTACCTAAATCACTTTAAAATTCTTGAGCCTACTTCTTTTCCTTAATAAAACTCTAATCTAACTCAGAACGGTATACTGAAGCTTCTGCCTGTGCTGTTCTTGAATAATGACCGGTCATCATTCCAAAGATAAAGCAACATAGCTCTCTAGCTACAGCAGCTACCGCCTGATTTGAATTCTTTCCTTTGAACATCATACGCTGGTACTTTCTTTGGCAACGATTAGTAGCCTTATCAGCATACGCAACTACATCCTTAGGCATATCCTTCTGACGTTCCTTTAAGTCTGCCGATTTACGACCTACAGTGCCTCGTCTGTAGGTATTAGATATTTCTACTACCAGTCGTCTTAAATGCCTGTTTCCTGCTTTTGTAATACCTAACATTCTTTCAGTATTACCACTTGAGCATTCTCTTGGTACAAGACCAATAAAGCCTGCAAACTTGTCTGCTGATTTGAATCGGTTAAAGTCTCCTATTTCACAGACAAAGGATAAAGCTGTATGAGTCTTTATTCCCTTGATGCACTTGAGCTTATTAACCTTTTCAGCATATCTTTCTTCAGAGGCTATGTCTTCTATGCGTACATCCAATGCTGCTATCTTGCCTGTAAGTGCATCATAGGTTGCAAGATACTCTTCTACAGTCTCTCGTTGGACCTTACTCAATTCAAGCTTTCTTAACCAGTTTAGATGGAGTCCTGTCCATTTGGTTTTATCATAGTGATGTCCATGACGTAAACAGAAAGCATTTAGTTGCTGTTTAATCTGCTTTAAAGCTGTTTTATGATCATCTCTCATCCTGATGAAATCTCTTACATCTTCGTCTTTCTCATCAGGTATATATACAGCCTTATACGCTGAGCTAGCTAAACATTTTGCAATGGTTATAGCATCTCTATAGTCATTCTTTTTCTTACTACTGTTCCTTGATACCGCCATAGTGGTAGGTGCTAAGATCACACTCTCAATTTCCTTGGCTTTTAGCTTTCGATGCAGGTTATATCCTAAGCACCCTGCCTCATAGCCACAGATCACATCAACATCTGGTCTCATGCTCTTGAGCTTATTGATATATTTTACAGTACTGTTAAATATGTCTTCTTTAATCTGTGTTTGTCCAAAGTTCTTATCTGCTTCAAAGCCATATCCAGGCTCAAAACTGCATAATGTGAAATTTGTGCTATGGACATCCTTTCCAATATAGATTATCTTATTCATATGTGACCTTCCTAATGTATGCGGTAAATCCGTTTCTGTTAAATTTTTAACATCTACAGTTTACACGGTAAATCCACGAATTTACATTCGCGGAGGTCACTTCATATTGTCTATATGTACTGTATCAGGATTAAGCTCTAGCTTGGTTGCTACTGCTTGAGAACATCTTAGAAACAGTCTTTCAGGTCCAAAGTCAGCTATTGCATCCAGTAGTCTTGAAAGAACATCCCTGTTTATGTCTTCTACATTAAGCTCTTCATTACCAGTTAAAGCTCTTACTGGTTTACCACGGTAAAACTCTGAGGTTCCGTACAATGACTGGTATGGTACATTTAATACCTGACAACACAGTAGCTTCACTAACTCACTTTGAGTTACCTTTACATGTGAACCTATTTTTCCAATACAGAACTCAATCACAGGTGCTAATTCAAAGTAATCAAATCCTGCTGCTGTAAGTCCTATGTTTCCAAGCTCTGTTGAAAGTAAATCACCTGTGTTATCAAACTGTACTGCCATCATCGTGATCCTGTAATATCTCTTTGATGGCTATCTTTTAACCTATGTTGACTACATTCTCAAGCTTATAGTACTAAGCGTGATCTTTGTATCACATACTGATAATGTGAATATTGTAAAGTGATCTAAAACTCACATAATCAACATTATCAGATTGATTTATTTAAAATAATTGTTACATTAAGCATGTTATTTTAAAAAGTGATCGAAAATCAAACACTTAAATAAGTCAGAATATATTCCTAATTTTTACTGCTCAATGTCAGTTTAATGCTACTCAAATCAGTTAGAGGTTCTGAGTAGTTACGAAGAGAAATTCATTTTTTTCCTGTCATTTTATTCTGTTTTCAGTACATTCCATACACTACAAATATGTTAAAACATATAAAGGATTATACAAAACTACTTTTTGAGCTCTAAAGCAGTTAGCACAACAGGACCAACCTCATCAATCTTAATTGGCTCTCCAACAGGTCTATAGCCGAGTTCTTTCATTTGTTTTTTTAATTCGTCATATTGTTTTTTCATATCATTTACCTGTTGGATGTATTTACCCTCTTTTATCCATGAGCTTATTGTAGATTGGCTTACATCGCCAAAACATTTACCTAATTCTTCTTGTTTAGCTCCGAACTGCTCGTATAGAACTGATACTATAACTTTTTTTTCCATATCATTAAATTTTATCATTTAGATTCTCCAAAATAAAAAAAATATAGCGACAACACGCATAGATCGCGATCACAATGATGTTGTAGCCAGTTTTTAACCAGTTTTAGGCAGATTTATCTGCCTTGTGTTGTGGCTTATTTTATTAAGCCACGTCCAAAAGCCTCAGTTGTTACCAACAAAGGCGTTCTTTAACAATGTGATTCAGAAATCGAACTCTAGCGGAGTTTTCTTTTGCTTTTAATCTTGCTACTCTGTCTTACCAGATTAGCAAGCTTGAAACTGTCGTCTATCTGGTTTTCATGACCTGTAACTTCAAGGTTATCAGTAACATCATTACCAGTAGGTTCTCTCTCTTTGTAAAAGATACCAATGAATCTTTCATCGTTCTCTATTTCTGACATATCTTTAGTAAAGAATGCTTTTAGGAACATGAAATTGGTTTGAGCTTTTCTGGCTAAAATCTGTAAGCTTTCAAAAGACCATGGCTTACCATTGTACTTAGGTACATTATCTCTAATGTAGCTTAATACATTGCAGGCAATCTTGGTGTAGACAGTTGAGTTCTCAATGTACTCTTTATTTCTTAAAGGTAGTGCATCCTGACCAAAGACTACATCAATCACCCTGTGACGACTTTCAATCTGCCATCTTGAAAGAATGATATCTTGCATAGTAGCTGCAAAAGAATCATCTAAACCATCAGGTGTAATAGAGCTGATAAAGTATTTGTCTTCTCTGTCTTCAGTCTGAACTCCAGAGCTTTTATAAATTCTGCTGGTTCTTACTCTGATTACAGAATGAACATGAGGCCATTTTCTTTTCAGGTCTGAGTTTAAGACATCTTCAGCATTGAGAATAGAAATCTCTTTAGTCTCAATTCTGCCATGGTCAGTACTGGTTCTAGATGAGGATAGAACTTCACCTTGAAACTTATCAACATCTAACCAACTAAATGCTTCTTCAATTACATCAAAGAGTTCACCCTGGTTAGCTTTAAGGCAGACTAAGAAGTCTGCAAATGCTTTTACTACAGCATCTAAGGTTACAGCTCTAGTATTGATAGCATCCCAGGTAAGAATACAGTTTCTTAGGTTTAGAGTTTCTATCATTTCAAGGATAGCTTCTGCTTCATGGTTCTTCTTATCTACAGCTCTCTGAGATATGGTTAAACCATACTTGGTTGAATATAGGCTGACCAAATCATAACCGCTGCTCTTACGGGCATCGTTTCCTTTCTTGGTCTGTCTTGTAGCTCTGATATTCTGTCCGTCTGCTGCTATGACATCTCTTTGAGATAATGCAACAGTATCTTCAGTTGATTGTGAGTTCTTCTGGTATACAGCAAAGTACTCTGTCAGGAACTTTAGGGGTTCCTCTGCCTTTACTCCTGATATAACTCTTCTGATGGTCTGTTCACATGGAACTTCATCATCTAAACCATAGAATAACGACTGTAAATCCTCTAGATCCTCTAACCAGAATAACCTTTGTGTTCTGCAGTTATTGTTACCTGCAATCCTAGCCATTATGACTACGGATGCTACTACTGAAAAAAGATATTGAACGGCACTCTGACATCTTGGATCTTTGAAGTTTAATTCAATAATTCTCTGTAAGAACTGCGCATCATTTTTATCAAAGCTTACTTCTGGTGTCATACTAATATTCTACTGTTATTTCATTAAGTTACGAAACATAGAATATTAATACTTTAACCTAAAGTTTGATCTCTGAATCACATTTTTAAAGAGCAAAATCAGTCAGGTAACTAACTGATTACTTTACATTAATTTTTTACTTGAACCATTTCTCAAGTTTGTGACGTGGTTCAAATGGTGTTGGCAACATACTGTTTTTATTTGCTTTCTTATAGCCATCACTTGATGGTGGTTTTGAGCTGTTGTGTGAATCCTTGTTCAGCTGTCGTTGCAGGTCTTTTATGTTTTCCTGCAAGTCTGAAATTGTTTACTTCAGGTCTGAAATGGTAGCAGTTTGCTTATTATTCTGCTCCATAATTCCTGAGAACATGGTGAGCATCATATTGATGATGGTTGTTAACGAGAGTACAAGTACAGATAAATCTGCTGGAGCTTTATCTTTTAGCTCTTTACAGAGTTTCTCGGCATCTTGTTTCAACTCGTTGAAATCCATTGAATCACCTTTGCTTTTTCTACTGCTGTTATTATACCAGCAGCCTTTTTTAGCATTGGCGATAGCACAATTTCAACTTGATGAAGCATCTTACAACGATCTGTAACGATCTTTTAAGATCTCTACAGATCGATGAGAAGAGAAAATGACAAAACAAAGCCCTCAAAAAATATGCCCTCTATAATCACTTTATATGCACATATAGAGCGCTTTTGAACAACCTTAAGAAAAAAGCTATTTAGTTAGACTTTGTGAATTTGTTCACAATGTAATTTTCTAAAAAACTAACTGACAGTAAAAGTCAGTGTAAAAAGCTTTAATGCTACTCAGGTCTGTTAGAGGTTCTGAGTAGTTACAAAATCGATTTTTAAACAACAAATACAGTGCTAGACCGTATCTATAAGAGTTTTGTTAGCTAATTTTGAATTGCAAAACTTGAGTAAATTAACATTTACATTCGCTGATCTATGAGTTGGTAATATGCTGTTGCAATACAGCGCAACTCACTTAATTTTTTCTGATATTCAGCAAGCTCTATTAAATACTTGCCTTCCTTTATCCATGAGCATATTGTGGATCTGCTAACGTTCCCAAAGCACTGTCCCAAAAGCTCTTGCTTAGTACCAAATTGCAAGTAAATCAATGCTACAATTACCTTGATTTGCTCTTTATTAAAATGTGGCATATAACCTCCATGTAAAAATTTAAAATCTAATAAACATATCCAATAATTCAATCGGATATAATTATTAATAAATTCAATTTACGAATTTGTCAAGTTGTAACAGATAATTTTCTAGTAGTTACGCATCAAACTGACCATATTTCAACAATTCTAAGAATTTCACTGACAAAAATCCATAAAAAGACACAGGTAAAAACAGATCATGCCCACCTAGTGAATAATTAAGTTGCATCCATAAGTTGCCCACCCTTAGATTTTCTTAAAACCTTATTCTCAAGCCGTTTTGTATGAATTCACATTTAAAATGAATTAGGCAGGATCTGAATCGTTCAAATTCTGCCTATTTTGGCTTTACTTTGTGTCTACCTGTATGTAATTTTCTGGTAATAAGTAATGAACCGTGCTCATCACAATGAATGATTTTTGCTATACATCTTTGCTTGGAGACAAAGACTACCCAGTCATTACCTTTGGTAACGTCAATCTTTAAATACTCATTAGCTACTTTGGCCAAACTGTAATAACCATAGCGTAAGTCTGTTGGTGCCACCACTAAGGTGATTTTTCCTTTACTTAAATCAATGTCCATTCTAGTTTTGCTCCAAACATCTTAATAACTTGGCTACTGAATCTTCAGGTGTGGAAGTATTAAAACTGATGCTCTTACCGCCACAAAGGTTAATGGTTATGGTTGTTTGTCTAACAGTTTTTTCTGAACTGTGCTTTTTACAAACAGCAGGCTTAAAAGCTTTTGCTGGTATTTCTAATACATTTACATTCTTTGATGTACATTCAGTGGGATGAGAACTTGATAAACCATAGACTAGCTCTCGATATTTGACCTTTTGGATCCTGCAACTCATAAGACTATAGGTAGGAACAAAAAAGTCTTCTGATGATGCCATCTCTGCCAGAACGCTTTTGAAATCCTCATTGTAGAACGCACTTTTTGTTTTGTGGGATGAATTAAAACGCTCTGTTACAAGCTCCCAATCGATGTAACTAGTTAGATCTTTAAAAGAACTGCTATGAATGTGATTTGATTGGTAACTGTAAACTATTCGGTACTATCCCTTAACTCACTGATTTAGATAAACTTTGTATATCAAAATTGATATAGGAGTATCTAAAATGAGTTACCAACAATTAACGCCAGAGCTGACTCAAAGGATCATCAATGAGGCAGTAAATTCTAATTTGTCGTCATACCAAATTTCCTTTAAGTACAGTATTACAAAATCTGTTGTGGACAGATTATGCAGACAGCATTTAGGCAGTGAGGTTTACAATAAGAGAGAGTCTCTTTCATTTGATTACTTGGCGTCACAGATTAAAGGATTACGACAAAAGAAGTATTCAGCAGAACGTGTTGCACAAGCTTTAGGTTTATACAAGACAACCTGCTTTACACTGATTAAAAAGATTGAGCAGGAGGACTTTGATAGAAGTCTCTTTGCTGATGACAAGGTTGATGTCATATCAGTACCAGCTCTTTCAGTTGCAAATGAAAGCTCTCAGAGTACTTCAAACCTGAAGCAATCAGATTCACCAAAAACTGTTAAGCTCACCAAAGAGCTACCTTTGGTTCCTGAGAGAATTGAATATGAAGTGCCAGTAGAAGATGAGACTCCTCAAGAAGATGATGATTGTGAAGTTTCTCGTGACACATATGCTCCTTGCCATAGACGAAAGCCCTACTTTAACAGGAAAAATAGTTTTGACCGTAACAGGCATTATCGAGAGCAGGTCAAGATCAATGTTAAAGGTATGCAGATTAGTTTTAATGCCTCAGATGAAGTTGCAGGCACTGTGGTAATGAAGTTATTAAAAGAGTTAGGAACTGAGGAGTAAGCTTTATGTCTATTTTGTCTTCTACAGGGAAAATAGTAATGGTAAAATAGCCTGTATGTGGCAGATTTGGTATTCACAGACTAATGGCGATGCTTACCTCTAATTCCTTAAAAGTCTCTTGGAATGGCATTGATGAAATCACAGTTGTTACTTTCAATAAAAGAAGGATTGACTCAATTTGGATTACTTCATCACAATTATCACAGCCTTCACCTTCAAACCTCTTGGCATGGTTAAAAAAACTTGCCTTGCTAAGCCCAAGTTTCAAGCCTATGTTATGAATACTCAATCCCTGTGACTGTAACTTAAAAAATTCTTCCTTAAGATGTTCAAGAGCCAGGTGCTCTTTCTTCTGGTAAATCTCTTCCCCAAGATGAGTTCTTGCTATTCTGTCTACAGTCATCTTGGTTAAAGCATATTTATGCGCTATCTGATAAGAACACAAAATACTTCCGGTGATGTCACGTACGATCTGCTCTGTGTGAACTGCATTGTTTGATGGTGCCATAAAATTTCTCCTTTTTAACGGACACCGCAAATATTATCTTTTTCAAGAAGTTAAGAAGAGAGGCGTAATATTTACCAGTTACAATCATAGTAACTCCTAAATATTTCGCCCTTTAAAAATAAAAAAAGTCTTCCTAGAATTATGACAAGCTCCAAAGAGGAGTGAGATCCTGATTTTGTTGCAGATCATGCCGGCTTAAATTAAGTGATCTGAGACAAATGAAGGTGGTATTTAGGCAGTAAAACCTCAGAATGCATGCTGATGAGGCTATTTTAAGAGGATTTGTTATAAAGTTTAGCTAACTTAAAGGTGAGAACGTAGCCTGCAGAGCGCACTGCAGGTCTTGTAAATTAGGAATTTTTGGGCTGCATCTGCAGATATCTGCGGTAATCGTAAAGGGCAAGACCTCTGGTATCGATTTTATCGTAACAGAGTCTGTTACTTTCATCGTACATACCGATATATCCGGTTACTTTGCCATCTTTGTCTTTAACAGCCTGTTTATGTGGCATGGTAAAGTAGGTTGGATCACTGTGACCATCATTCAGTCTTTCGGTTAAACGCAGTTTAATGTTTGCACAGAACCACATCAGATAAGGCTGTACCGGAACCTTATTGAGGTTACAGGTATTAACAATAGTCTGGTAATCAGTAAAGGCATGAGCTCCATCTTCAGACTGTATAAACATGCAGGCATGACTGGTACATATACCAAGCTTTAGAGCTCTTTCAGCAACTGATGAGCTTAGCTCAACATCAGGAGATAAGGTAAACTCTCTTAAAGCCTGTTCAAACTTTAACAGATAGATTAGAGCACCTGATTCAGGATATTTACGGTTTCTTAAGAACTTAACCTCACCATTCTTAGTCTTTTTTACGGTCATGACTTTAGGGTTATCAGCTATATATAGTCAAAGATGAGAGCAACAATCTTTGCAGATTTGTTCTGTCTTGCCTTTAATAAATCCTGTTTGAATTCCTCAGTATCACAGACAAACTGATGAGCCTTAATGACAGATGAATCAATTACAAACAGAGCATTGATTAGATAGAAAATGGTAAGCAAGGATGCATCACTGTCAGTCATCTTTTTACCTGCTTTAGAGGCTCGGAATTTCTTCAGGTTCTCTTCAAAGTTACAGAAACTTTCACCTTTTGGTAACAGCTCATTCTCGTAAATTCTCAGTAACCAGGTATTCTGAAGCAGTTTAAATAATCCACGTCTGCCGTGAGTCCAGCAGCGGGCACTTTTAAGCCTGCATCCTGTAAGCTCTTCTAAAGTCTTAATGCCACTGTCATATCCTGCATAGCCATCTGAGATAACATGAGTTAACAGACCGTCTTTTCTAACACCGCTCTTTAGAATGTCTACGACATTTTCAGCATTACGGCTTTGAGATACTGTATACCAGGCAGCCCTTATAGGAGAGGTAAAGCTGCTGGTCATAACCCAGATTTGAGATTTTCTACTGCCATCTTTAGCTTTCTTTTTATTGGCAAGCTCTCTGCACAGTAATGTCGATTCATCACAGACCACTGCTTTTGAGTGGTTCAGAATATCATTATGAATATTTGTAGCCACATTATGCAGAAAAGCTCTGGCAAAGGCATTGATGCCTCCAGTTAACTGTTCTCTGGTTAAAGGCAGACCGTTACCTTCGTAGAAACAGGATATCCTGTTCTTAGGAGCTCCTAACTGAGTAAAGAGAGTTCCGCATGATCCTAATAAGGTTCCTGACATTACTGATTTTAAGAACAGAGGCATCATACCAAAGGTTTGAGCATCAAAGCTTAACGGATTGATAATATGAGTAAGTCCGTCACCAGCTTCAATTAAATCATCTGTAAGACTGAATGAGACTCTGTCAGCTGTATCTGAGTTTTCTATACTGTTAAAGACTGCTTTACGTTCATTCTGTCTTAATCTGTTCTCTTTCTGGTATATCGTGCGTTTATCGTCTGTCTTACTCTCGTTTATCTCTTCAGTGCCAACATCAGATAAAACGCTGTTAAAAGCCTTTTCCACTTTCTCTTTTGCGTTTTTCCTCTGTTCATCGAGTGTATGATGCTCGTCTTTACCACTCTTTGTAAAGGTAAAGTCAGATAAGGTGGCAGGATTTACTTCAGTCTCTGTTTTGCATTCTGAGCAGACAGCAATCTGTGCCTTACTCAGAATGGTTCTAAGGTTACCAAGACTCCCTGAAGGGGTAAGTACAGAGTTAATTCTCTTACTCTTGTTTTTAAGAATAAATTCTCTTGTACCACCACACTCGTTGCAGTACATATGAAAGTGTGCACCTATACTGTTGGTAATGGTGCCGTCAACTTCGTTACAGTCGTTGATACTGGTAAATCTTTCGAATTTACGTTTGCGGTTACTGTCGCTGACACTTGTTATGTCATTTCTGATATGCTCTGACAGAACCTTGGTGCCTGCACTTAAACTCTGTGCTACTGAATCTTTATGCTCCTGAGAACAGCCTTTGATGACAATTTCTTTTACTTCAACATCTGTAAGCTCATTACCTACAGAGTTACTGTTATTAGAAGCAGAGCTGTCTGTTTTAACTTCACTGTTAAGATTGGAGCTGATGGTAACTGATGAGGCTGCCTCATCAAAGTCCTTTAGGTCATGATCATCTGTTTCAACGGTGACTGCATTTCTATATTCACTCTCACCATCTGCTGCAGCAGTAATGTCAGCTGAGCAGTTCTGCGGTTCTGATACCGTGAACAGCATCAAATTCGGTCATCATACCTTGGTTTTCTAAATTCACCATGCTATAATGCCTTTACTATATTTATTAGGCTCTAAAGCCTTTCAGTTATTACGTTTAAAAATCGAGCTTAAACAGTTTTCTGTTTAGGCTCTTTTTTTTACCCTTAAAAAGATTGTACAACAAAAATTCCAAAATCTCAAAAAAAATCGTAAAAAATTGCAAAAATATCTCCTTATTTTATAAAGAAAAATTCTCTAATATCTTGAATTATAAGGTTAAAGATTTTTTACAATTTATTTTACATACGTGTTATCATCATTATAAATCATTTGCATTTATTTTTTATATATGAAGAAGAAATGTTATTTATCGAACGAAGCTATACTTGCAAAAGTTGAAAATCCACAAAGCTTTCTAAATGCTGTTGATGCTCTGGTTGATGCAAAGTACTCTAATTTGCCTCCTAGAATGAGATACAGCATTAGACACTTTGTTAAAACACAGAACCTAGAACAGATTTGGATGGCTCTAAATGTACAAATTTATGTCATGGATAACCAAAGCGCAATTAAAAATCCCAAAAAATTCTCTCTTAGAGAATGGGTATAAAACCCCATTTATTTTTCTTATTTTTCAATAAGTTATTTTTGTTAGCACGTTCTCAAAAATTGAACAGTTTTTTAAACACGTTGCTCACACTTTGATTGTAATATATTTTGATATTTTTATGTAACTTATCATAGAATTTTTTGTTGTAACCGTTATTGTCATGCCTAAAATCATCGTTCAAGCTAAAGCTGCTACTGTAAAAGCACTTATCAAAGCAAGTATCAAAGCAAATAAAGAAAAAAAGGAAAGGGGGGAGAAACTACGCCCTATAATACGTTCTCTTGGAGGAGGTAATGGTCTTGTTCTTAGAATTACAAATGAAACTGCTTACTATCAAATCAGATATTCATGGCTAGGTAAGCAAAAATTCTTCACAATCGGGAAAACGGATTTAATTTCTTACCCTAATGCTAAAAAGAAATGCTTAGAATGTAGAAGAATGGTATTTAACGGACAAGATCCTGTAATAGTTAATAAGCAAAAGAAAATTGAAGAGAAAGCTGTAAATAATCTAAACATAACTAAGCACCCGTTTTGGCAAGTATGCGATGAATACCTTATATTCAGGGAAGAAAGCGGAGCTTTTAAGCATTCGAGTAAAGGAAAAAGTGACTTTTCAGCTATGATGGTCACCTATGCTTATCCTGTCATTCAAAATAAAGATATTGCAGAAATTACCTCTGATGACATTTTGAAGATACTTCAAGATCCTTACGTAAATAAGCCTGCAATGGCTCAAAAGCTAAAATCTCATTTAAAGGGAGTTCTAAATCTTTCTAAAGTTAAAAACTATAGAACAGATGAAAACCCTGTAACATCAGACTCTTTAGAAGTAGTTCTAAAATCATTAAATCCAAAGAAAAAACAACCATCTCATAATGCTGCTTTAGACTATAGAGAAATTCCAAAGCTTATTAAAGCTTGTTTTGATAAGCATACTGTACCAGCTTATGAGTTGATCTTTTCTATACTTACCGCAAGTAGATCTAAAGCGGTGAGACTCATGAAATGGGCTGAAATCAATTACAAAGACAAATCTTGGACCATTCCTCTAGAAAACGACAAGATCAAAAAAGAGCAGGCAAATAGAACAATTTATCTTTCAAAAGCTGCAATTCAACTTTTGAAATGGGTAGACAAACGCTCTGAATACGTATTTGTTTCAAAGTTATGCAAGACTTACACCGATTCTGTATTCAAGTCTGTCATTTACCAGCTAAATGAAGATCACATTAGATTTAATACTCCTATTTTTGTTGATAGATCAATTATCGATCCAAAAACCAAAAAGCCTGCAGTAATCACTCAACATGGAACTGCTAGAGCATCTTTCAAAAGTTGGGCTAGTGCTGATGAAAATGCAAAGAAAAGATACAACGTTGATGCTGTAGAAATGTGTATGCTCCATGAGAGAAAGGATCCTCTAAAAGGTGCATACGATAGAACAAAACACGTTTCTGAAAGAAGAAGAATTATGGAAGACTGGGGAAATTACTGCGTTTCTCTTATTTCCGATAAGTTCTGGGATAAGTAATTTACTTTATTATTTTAGGATTCTCACTTAACTAAAAATAAAGCCTTGCCATAATAACAAGGCCTCATTAAAGCTAGTCAGCTTCTGCTTCCTTCTTCCACTTTTCAATCAGCTCTTTTGGAGCATTTCTACATTTATCATTTTTAGCTTTCTCTTCAGGAGATAGATTAAAATCTTGATACATACAGTCTGTAGCTTTTTTTCTTAAATTTCGTAACTCTTCTCCATAAGATCCTAATTTCTTAGAAATGCACTGAGACATAAAATCTGATGGGTCGTCAATTCTACCTTGTCTAGCCAATTCTTTAAAAGATTCTTTAGTACCATACTTACCACCATCAAAAGGGTTAGTGCAATAGTAATTGTTAGGTTCAATCTTCTTTTCACCGCAAGCTGATAAAAATACAGTTGAAGCAACTAATGACAAAGCGATTAAAGAGAACTTTTTCATGTTCAAAATTCCTTGTTAACAAAACTAAATTAAATAAGACCAACTATTTCATCAGGTGATATATGTTTTTTTCTTTCAATCAATTCTAATACTAATTCAACTAATCTTGTAGACTTTAGACGATAAATTAAATCAATATTTTCTTGAACTTCTTTTAACTCGTTAAAAATATTGATGATTTCCTGACTGTTCTCTTTTGAAACAATATCAGCTTTGATCATGATCTCCAGAGACCATAAGATCCTGTTTAAAGTTTGGATCTTATCTATAAGAATCATTGATTTTGTAGTAAAGATGTTGACTTGTTTAGAAGTTAAAGCTGATTTTAATGCTACTCTTACAGAATCAAGCTCATTACCAGCTTTATATATTTCTCCAAGAATGAAAGCTCTATAAGGATTTAAAGGACTTTCCATAGCAATCACCTCTTGAATGGATTAGAACTAGATTTTGACTTAAAAGGATTCTTTTTTGTGCATTTTTTAGTTCCAGAAGAAACACCATCAGGAAGTTCAATCGTCAGCTTTGAAGCTTTCTCTACAAGCTGTAGAGCAAAAGCTTTTTGCTTTTCTTCAAACTGCTTATATGTAATTTTTCCGCTTTCTACAAGTTTTAACTGTGATTCAAACATTGCTGTAAGCACTGGATTCTTACATAAATCAGGTAACTCTGATAAAAGCTTAATACCTACAGGAGTTGCTTTAATCTTCTTACCTTTGAGCTCTAAAAAGCCTTTTTTCTTAAGTTCAGCAATAATGCTTGCCCTGGTTGCAGATGTTCCAATACCATCACCATCTTTTAATACTTTCTTGAAAGGACCATCTGGCACAAAGTTATAAATATTTTGCATTGCCTTGATAAGAGTTCCTTCTGTGAAAGATGCTGGAGGCTTTGTCTGTGCAGTGACAGGTGACACCTGCAGAACATCAACGATTTCACCTGCAGATAGCTTTGGAAGACTTTGAGAGTCTTCTTTTTCGTCATCTTTGTCTTGCTCTGCAGTATCAGCTTCACCTCCATAAACAGCTAAATAGCCATTTTCAACTACTACAGAGCCTTTGCAGGCAAATACTTCACCTGAAACATCCATTTTAATGGTAGTAGCTAACAGCTTTGCAGGAGGAAAGAACTGGCTTAAATAACGCTTCACAATAAGCATATACACCTTTCTTTCATCGTCTTTTAACTCAGACAGATTGCCTACTTGCTGTGTTGGGATGATGCCGTGGTGAGCTGTTATTTTGCTATCGTTCCATACTTTGGATTTTAAAGATGGATTAGCCTTTGAAATTGTTGATTTAAGCTCAGTATGAAATGAGTATAAAGCTCTTAAAACCTTTGCTGCATCCTGATGTTGAACCGTTGGCAGGTATTCACAATCAGAACGAGGATAAGTAGTGAGCTTGTACTTTTCATAAAGGGCCTGGCAAATATTTAGAATTTGCTCTGCAGAGTATCCATATTTAGCATTTGCTTCAGCTTGAATTGCTGCTAAAGAATACACTAGAGGTGCATTCTTATCTTTATTTTTAGTCTCAAACTCGATTACTTTAGCTTTCTTTACAGAAGAGAGCTTTTGTTGCAGCAATCTTGCAGCATTAAGATCAATAAGTCTTCCTTCACTATCCAAGCCTTTTTGCGCTTCACTATACTGCAGTGTAGCTGTGAAAGTCTTATTTGCTGCTTTAAAGTTGCCTTTAAACACATAATAAGTCTGAGGCTTGAAGTTACTAATTTCATGATCTCGTGTAGCTACAAGATTAAGCGTTGGAGTTTGCACTCTTCCTACAGACAGAAGTGAGCCATTACCGCTTCTTCTTGATGCTAAAGTAAAGGCTCTTGTAGCGTTCATGCCTATAAGCCAGTCAGCGTGACTTCTTCCTAGTGCAGCGTATCTCATGCCTACAAACTTCTCATTAGATTCTAATAATGACAGTGCTTTTTTAACTGAAGCACTATCTACAGCTGAGGCCCAGTAACGCAGAACAGGCTTTTTATTACCAATAAAAGACAAAATCTCATCAACTAAAAGCTGACCTTCACGATCAGGATCGCCACAGTTCACAATAGTTGTGATGTTTGAATTTTGTGCGAGCTTTTTGATGACGTTAAACTGAGCTTTACAGTCAGATTTAACTTGAATCTTCCATCTGTCTGGCACAATCGGAAGATCTTGTTCACGCCATACCTTTGATCCGCTCTTTGTTGTAGGAACATCGTCAGGCAAATAAACATCTGGAGTAGCTAACTCCATGAGGTGCCCAAAGCACCATGTTACAACATCGCCTGACTTTGTCTCACAGTAGCCTTTATCTGATTTTGTTTTGCCTAAAGCTTCAGCTATAGCCTTTCCTACAGATGGCTTTTCAGCAATAAATAGTCTGTTCATACTTAACTGCCTGTTTGCTATCTGTAGTAACGTTCGCCGACTGTTTTGCCATCTACACGCACTTCAGAAACAGCTTTATATGGTGCTGTCTTTTCTGTATAGTCTCTTTGACCAATATTGATAGTCTTATACTTGTGTGTAGGTGTTGCTGATTCAAAAGTTCGTGCTGGAGTTGTAGATACTGCTGCAACTACCTGATATAAACGCTTGTAGCATTTATGATTTTCTACCTTATCACAGCCATACTGAGATGATGATTTCTCTTCATATACCCACTCCCAGCGTGTAGCAGTGTTATATGCAGGCATTTTAATTTCATAATAAGTGACATAAGCAATGTCACTCTTTGGCACATTTACAGTCTGCTGCAGTTTAGGCTCGTCATCATTGCAAACACCAAAGTTAGGAATATCAGTATAACGTCTTACACCTTTATGACTTATGTCTGTTACTCTGCTTATAAATGCACGGTGAGCAGCAGAACAACCAGGGCCAGCAAAACCTGTAGGAAGACACAACCAGATAGCACATTCATTCTCTCTGTTACTCTTAATTCCAGAAGAAATAGCAAGTGAAGCTGAAGAATATACAAGAGCTGATAAGGCAATAAGTTTTAAGATCTTCATAAAAACTCCTTTATAAATCTTTAGTAGCATCGACTTTAGACTGTACCTGAGACTGCTGAGGCTGAGCCTGTGATACCGTCTGCTCATTCTGTTTTTGCTGCTCAAAATTGATACCTTTTAAGCCTTTTTGTGATAAATCAAGCATCAAATTGTTGACATTAAGCTCTAAAGCAGTCTGTTTTCTCATTTCGCCTGTTTTCTGATCTTTAAACTCATATTCATGAGAGGTTAAAGAGCCACTTACTCGTAACTGCATACCAGGCTGAATGAGTGAAGCTAACTGCTTAACGTTGTCTTTAGCATCACCATACTTTTTAAGAGTCATGAATGTAGGATCTTTTTTAATGAAATCGCCTGATGTAGGATCAATTTCATAGTTTCGATGCAAGACCTTAACGCTTAATACATCAATCTCTTTACCTGCATTTTTTCCTGACTTTGGCACAATGGTATTTAGCTCTGGCTCCCTATAGACATAAATCTTATAGTTTTGCACTTTATCTGAAGGCTGCTGTGAAGCTTGTGCTTTATCGTTCTGTTCTGTCATTTTTAAATCTCCATTTTTAAAAGTAGATAATTTATGGTTGGTTAACTTTTCTAAATGCTCTTTGAGAGCATTTAGCTCTTGTTGTTTGTCATTGATTACAAGCTGATTTGTCTTTAATCTGATGTTTGTTACAAACTTAGCTACATCATTGATTAAATCAGGTTCATAAGTGGTCATAAACTCTCACCTATGCACTCAAAGCATTACCAAACATAGAAGCTAATTGAGCATTGATGTCTTCAAAGTTCTCAGATATTTCATCTGCTGTCTTTGCAGTGTTAAAGCCAAAATGAGATAAGACATCATCAACAAGCTCATGCTTTTCTGTGTCTGAAATCTGCTTAGTTTCTGCTTTTGGTGCTGGAGCTACTGGAGCTTCAGAAGGCTCTTCTACAGCCAAACCTTTCATAAGAGCTAAAGTCTCTTTTTCTTCTTCACTCATGCTGGCTGTAGCATCATCATTAGCTGCTGCATTTGAGCTTTCGTCATTTGAAGATGCAATATTGTCTGTAGCTGTAGAGTCTTCATCTTCAGCTACACTGCCAAAGAAATCAGCTAGCATCTGATTTTTGTCAGTTTCAGACTTTCCTCCATAAGAAAGCTTAAGCTCTGAAATTGACATCTTTTTGCGCTTTTCTTCAGCTTGCAGTTTCATGATTGATTTAAGCTTCTCAGCACCACTTTCAGACATTCCATCTAAGGTATTGATAAGTTCATCTTGAGAAGGAACATCATCGGCACCAATAGAATCAATATCAGGTGTTTGCTGCTCATTTTTAGCTGTAGCAGGCTCTGTTAAGATCTTTGCTCCTGACTTTGTGTTCTTAATGAACTCATCAAGATCAACTAAAGGAATTTCAGGCACTTCCCAATCAACACGAGCTGTAAATGTAGGATCTTCAAAATACTTGATTTTGGCGCATCTAATAGGCTTAGTGTGCTCAAGAGACACAATCTCTTCCCACATATCCATCTCTTTTAATTCTTGAGGAAGCATCAAGGCTCTCTTTTGATCAGAGGTTGAATCTGAGCGTGAGCCCTGCTTGCCAAAAGAACGTGAATGAGAGGTATTTTTAACTGTCTGATAGCCCAGCATTTCAGAGTATTCGTTAGCATCTGATTGCACTACAGGTGATGGTGCATACATAATCATCAAGGCATGGTTTGACATCAGAGTTAATGCGCCTGGCTTGCCATAAACATCTTCTAACTGAGATTTGTTCTGGATAATAGTCAAGACTCTCATGTTATAGCCAGCCTGATATGAAATAGACTGAGCAATCTGATTGATTTTACCTGCAGCAGTAAACTCATCTAAGATCATGAGGCACTGGTATTTAAGTGACTTGTCTTGTTGAGGCAGTGTCTTAGTATTCAGGTTAATGAGCTGATCAAAGAAAAGATTGATGATGTTCTTAGCTTCAGCTAGCTTATTAGGAGTAATGCCTACATAGATAGTCATTCTCCTTTTACGAACATCTCTTAAATCAAAGTCGTTTGCGCTGGTTGCAGCATCTACACGAGCATTAGCCCATGGCATTAAAGGCACCTGCATTGAGCCTTTGACACCTGCAAAAGTGTTATCAGACAAGGTACATACACGGCTAATTGCTGCTACACACTCATCTGAATATGGCCTGCCTTCAGCTTTTGCCTTTTCAATCATCTCATTTAGATGCTCAGGTAGTGCTTTACCATAGCCTGAAGACTGTCGAAAAACTTCGCCTAAAGTATGAGGAATGCCTGGAGTCTCTAATACAAGTAGAGTGATGCCTCGGAATAAGTCTTTTGCCTGCTCATCAAAGAACTTGTCTTTAGAGTTTGGATTGTTATAGAAAGCTTGAGCAATAGAATCAATGTCACCAATTCTATCTACAGGATCTTCACTAACGTAACCTAAAGGATTGTAGCGGTGAGTTCTCATAGGTGCTGCTTTGCCAGGCTGTCGCTCTGCAGCGCACTCATCATAAGGTGCGAAAAGATAAACTTCCTGACCGCTTTTAGCTCTAAAGCCAGCTGTTTTATTAAAGTTTTCAAGCTTAATATCAAGAACTACTAAAGAATCTGAGTAGTTAAGACAATTAGGAATAACAATACCCACGCCTTTACCAGAACGAGTAGGAGCAGCTAACATTACAAACTGATAACCGCCATAGCATAAATACTCATTTCTGCCACGTTCTTTATACTGGCCTACCAAGATTGTCTTGTCATAGCTGTCACGAGCTACTAGACCTGCTTTTTTAATCTCCATGTAAGTGGCAAAACGAGCATCACCATGCAGCGCACGAGGCTTGTATTTGGTGATGTAAAACAGTACGGCAATACCTGCACTTACAAGGAAAGGGAAAGCAGCACAGAAGATCACAGTAAGTCTTACTGACTTTACAGGTGAATTTTTATAAATAGGAAAATATCTAAATGCTGTAAAAGGACCAGCATTTTCTACTGGTAATCCGTTTAGCTGCATTAAAAGAACTGAGCCTAAATATGACAAGCCTATAAATCCCACGATTGCCAGAATGGGAAGTACATACCACATATTGAGATGGAATTTCTTTTTCTGTCCCATTTAATACTCCTTGAACTTTGATTCTGGGTCATACCACAATTCAGTAATATGACGACCTAAGCCGTTCTGTTTGTCGTTATGAATGCAGACTATTACATCTAAAACTAGATGTAAGAGCTTGAAAATAACTGGATATGGAAGGCTTTTTCCAACTGATGACTGCATCACTTTTAAAGCTAGGTATTCAAAAACACCTTTTGAGCTTCCTGCATGGCATGATGTAATAGTGCCTCCGTGTCCTGAAAGGCACACATTCAAAAAGTCAAATGTCTCACCACCACGCAACTCAGCTAACAGGATGCGATCAGGCTTCATACGCAAGCATGAACGCATCAGTGATGCTGCTGTTATTACCGCATCATCTTTAGCTTCAGATGGATATAAAAGATTCACAACATTGTGATGATTAGGGAGTCCCCACAGCAATTCAGGAACGTCTTCAATCGTGATTAGTCTTTGATCTGTAGGTATAGACTGCATGAGAGTTTTCATGAAAGTAGTCTTACCTGAGCCAGTTTCACCTGCGATGATGATATTTTTACCTAGAACTACCGCTCTTTGTAAAAACTGAGCTCTCATCACCGCCTGCTTTGCACCATCCTGCTCAACTAAGATCTTCTGCTGCATCTGCATCAGTTCCTGATCTTCGATACTTAAATGAGATACAGGCTTAACGTTCGCAAAGAAGTTATCATTTTCATACTCTTCCATCGTACGAACGTGAAAACTAGGCTTTCTAATGGTGATTGAGATGGTCCCATCTTTACAAGCTGGAGGCATCACAAACTGTGAACGCTCTCCGTGAGGCAATACAGCTGAAACAATAGGCGCATTTTCACCAAACTCTGTATTTGCATACTTTGCTACAGCAATTCCAAGCTGTAGCAAGCGATCATAAGTGAGCTTTTCAACTTTCGTGCATACCCACTTGCCTTTGTTTTCGCACCAGACTTCACCTGGCGCATTCACACAAATTTCAGTGACATTAGAATCATCAAAGAACTGCTTAAAGTCCTCTAATAAATAGCTAACGGTTGCATCTTTTTTCAGTGCCATAGTTAGCTACCTTTTCTGTAGGTGATAAACACTAGAGAAGTTAACATCACGAGCGACAAAGATGCCAACACGTTCACCAGCATTCTTAATTAGAGTAGGAGGAATGTTACCGCTTTGTTGCATAGCAGCTTTTATGATCTCATCCATACCATCAGATGAGTTCTCATAAGTTACATTGTTATTAGTGGTATTTGAGTTGGCAGTATTCACCATATACTCAAAGCCGTCAGCAACCATTGAAAACATCAAAGCATTACCAAAGCGTTTCCACCAGTGATGATCGGTATAACCGCTCATACCTGCACCTCCTAAAGCATCTGTAGTAGGTGATGAAAGTGATACAGCTAAACCTTCAGGAGTTCTTAACTCAGACCAGAGCATAAAAATACGCTCAAGACCGTTTTGAACTGCGCCCTGATACTCACCAATAGCCTTTGTGCCTTTTTCAATTAAGAGCACTCTGCCATCCATGGAGTAAATATTTTGAGGAATTACACAAGAAGCCATGCCTGGCACTGAAGTATCTACACGAGTTTCTAAGATACACTCAATCATGGTGCCTTTAGATAAAGTCAAACTAGGCTTTCTAATTACTCTTGCAGTGCCGTCAGGTGTCTCCATAGCATTCATTTTTGAGGTTAAATTTGACTCAGAGCCTCCATTGATGCCGTTAAGACTGTTCTTATAAGTCTCAAGTACGCTATTTTTATCCTCTTCTGAATAGCCTTCATGAGCATATCCAGTCTTACTCTCTTGAGAGTTATTGATGACGTTACCCATCATAGGAGCTGCATACTTTAGCTGCTCTGTAGTTACTTCAGGCTCGCCATTAGGACCTACTACATTTATAGAGCTGCCAGATGATACCTGCACGTTACCTGAAGCATCAACTTTAGCTGTTAAAGGAGGCAAGTCACTTTCAGGCTCTGTAGCTTGTACCTGCACTACAGGATCAGGCTCTGGATCTTTAGGAGGTAATACAGGCTTAGTCACTGACTTAGATGAAGTCAAAGCCTGCAAATTGCTGTTAGATTGCTTATCAGCATCATCAGATGAACTGAATTTATAATGAGTAATACCCCAAATTAGAGCAGCTAAACCGATTAAAAAAGCTAGAAACAGCAATTTCTTTGCATTCTTCTGATTAGGTGTTACTGCATTGTTTTGTGCTACAGAAGGAATACCCTGCTGAGTGTAGTCATGATTATCCTGCTGATCCTGATTATTATTGTTCTGATTCTGCTCTGACATTATTTGATGACCTCACGAGTTACAGATTTAACAGTAGTGCCAGATGCAGGTTGTAAATCACCGCCTCTGTAGTTTTCGTTGTAAACACCAACAACTGATATTCCAGCTCTTAAGCGATACTCTTTATAAACGCCATGGACTACTAGAACGCCCTTTTCTACATGAGAGTTAACTAATGATTCTCCATCACTTGAGACTCTGTAGATTGCAGGGAAGTCTTTTTGAGAATTAAATCTAAAGTAAGTGAATTGACCATTGTCATAGACAAGTGCTGGAGCTAAATCACGAGAGCCTGCATCTTTACCAAAATTCATGGTGTACTGGTAATTTCCTACAGGACGATCTTCAGATACATTAGGATCAGTTCTTTCAAGCTCATCTGTCAGCTTCTTAGTGTTTTCTTTACGCTCTTTTATCTTTGCTTCATCTTCTGGATATTTATATACAAGCTGATAAGTTGCTGACTTTTCATCATCAACTAATTGCACATCAATAGAGTAGATGTGGCGGTTAGTTACAATAATGATGTTTGTTGTAGCTTCTTTATCCTTAGGCTTTAAAAAGAAGTGATTATCAGCTGCTGCAAACTCCCATGCTGTAGAGTAGCCTGAACCGTAATTAGATACAGCTTCACCTGGAGCGAATGTAATTGTAGTGATAAAGCCGTTTACAGCTTTAATCTTAGTTACATTGTGCTCTGAGTAGTTAACATATTGTATTCTGCCGTCAAGTTTGCTCTTTGATGGAGTAGCTAAAGCAAAAGCTTGTGAGCTGAATAAAGCAGCAGACATTACTGCGACTAAAAGTGATCTTTTAAACATCTCAAGCTCCTTAATTCAACTCAGGATCAACCTGATAAGAAAGGACCTTAAAGCCGAAAGGATTAACAAGTCTTGTAGCTTCAGATGTGTCAAAATCAGGATAGTAGTCAAAGCTGATATTTGCAGTCCAATTATTAGTGTCTACGGTGCTACCATTAGCATTATTGATAGTAGTCTTTGAGAAACGTACTGTAGCTACGTTCTCTCTACCACGATTGATCACAACGCTCTTAACATTAACTACGATGCGGAAGTTATCTTTTAACTTGTCATCTAAAGGATCTTGTTTGCCTGTTTTCATGAACTGCTGAGCATAAGTGTCATATACGATAGGTAATGACAGCTGACGGACCTTTTCAATAAGGTCATTTAGCATGTTCCAGTCATAAGACTCACGTGAAAGCACGAAAGTATTGATCCAATACTTGTCCATAACATCACTTACTGGAATATCCTGAGCGTTTGCAATATGCAAAATGTCAGTAAGACCTGTGCTCTTATCTACCTGAATAACATAAGGCTCAGTAGTCTTTAATGGGAACAGACAGATAATAGCGATAGATAAGGCAACAACTGCAAAACTTACAATCTTAACAATGCCCCAAGCTCTGCGTTCGCTTGCTTCTACAAGCTCAATTCTTGAAGTTTCCCAGTTTAATTCAGCTGTACGTGTCTGCACGTTAGGTGATGAAACAGCACCTTTATCTTTTTTACTTAGAAATTTCATCATCTATCTCCTTTAGGTAAATTTCGTTATTGTTGTTATTTCTTGCGTTGTTTTTTGCCTGCTCTTTTTTGATTTTTACTAAAAGAGATAAATCAGGATGAGGATTGATAACAATCTTTTCACCTTCAGGCTGTGTAGGCTTTGGAGGAGTTGCGCAACCTGAAACTAACGCACACATAACTCCACCAACAAATAAATTTATAATTCTCATGTTTTTATTTACTTCCGATTTGTTGTAATGAGCGACCGATACGATTTGCCATAGACATTCCAGACCTGCCTAAAGCAGCACCTAGCTTTCCAGCACCTGTAATTGCAGCACCTGCTCCTTGTTTTGCAATACTTCCCATAAGTTTCCCTGCTGCCATAGTGCCACCAGCTTTATTTAAAGCCTTTAATGTTGATGTCATAGCACTGCCATCACCAGCAAAAGACAGATTTGCGCCACCAATCATTGAAGTTGCAATAGTTGGTATTTTTGCGACCATTGAAGAGGCTGCAAAAAGCACAATGATAATGCCAAGCAAGTAAGCAATAACTTCACCTAGTTCATCACTTGTAGGTGAGCCCCATTTATTGATAATTTCTTCAATAATTGTTGAAAGAAGAGTTAGAAAAGCAGCAAATAAAACTTTGGTTAAAGCTAAACCTAAGCAAACTTTTAACCATCCATCAAACCACGATTTAGTAATAGGAAAGAATAGAAAGCCTGCAAACAAAGGTCCAAAGCCACAAACCACAGCGAGACTTAAAGTGGTAACGAGCAGTACGCCAAAAGCACCACATGTAAGTAGAACTACTGCCACAAGGAAAATGATGAAGACAAAGCCCATGAAAATGATGATGTACCAATCTAAAGACATTATTAAATTTGTACAATTTGTACACATATCTAAAAGTGTTTTCCAGAGTTTATCTATGGCATTCCATGACGAAGCAGGAGCTCCTGGCATCGCACTTAAAATAAGGCTCTCAGAAGAATCTAAAAAGTTCCAACTGTAATTGATGAAATTTCCTGTATTTATAAAAATGTAAGAAATTAAAGCTACCTTAAAACCGTGGATCAGGATCTCCATGATGGCATCTTGTGATCTGCCAGTCATGGCTAAATATCCCTTCAAGACATAGTAAAGAGTTAAACCTAGGACTAACACTGGCGTTATAGTAGGTATCAGTGCATCAGAGAATTGCTGAGTAAAATTCATGATAGGTGCTTTGATTACATCTTCACCTACAAGCTCAAAAAGACCTCTATTCATTTAGCTCACCTTAGAAACGAAAATGCACTTTTTGAACTTTATTTGGATCTGATTTGGTCCACGCTGTCATAGCTGCTTTTCTTTCAGCTTCCTCTTGTCTAATCATGTTTTCAAAATGCTCACGAGCTAGACGAGCTTCATTAAAGCGAGTTTCAAATTTCTGATTTACAAAGTTCAAAGCTGCAGTAGCATCAGCAATGTCTTTTGCTGTCTGTGCATTAGCTGCTTTGTTATATGCCTGACGTCCTTCCTGAATCAGATCCTGCATATTGTTGTAGAGTTTTACTGGGATGTTATCTACATTTGCTTTGAGATTAGCCTGCTCATTACAGTTATTTTTAAGAGCATCATTGATCTCATACTGACACTGCTTTGAATAATGAGCCTTGAACTTCTGCCCATTAGAATCAAGACTTGCATCAGTCTTGTAGTAGTCACTGTTATTTACATTCATGATTTTTTTATATTCAGTATCCCAAGCTGAATCTACAGATGAAATGAGACTGCCTACTTTGTTGATGCCTTCTAAGGCGTTGTTAACATTCTTAAGCTCATTAACAGTGTTTTGCATCTCTTTGTACTGATTTTCTAAAGTCTTATACTGCTTTAAAGCCTGATTAAACTCTTCGATGTACTGAGTCAGGCTCTGAGTCAGATTCGCAACATCAACTGTAGGAATACCAGAAGCTAAAGCTGTATGAGATGCTGATAACATCAAAGCTACAGCTAAGGCTGATACTTGCTTACTAATCTTCATTTACACACTCCTCTAAATAATGAGAAAGCCATAGTTCTGGCTCTGTGCCATATCTTTGTTGGATTTGTTTTACTGTTTTAGAATCATTCTTAATCTGCTGGAACAGACCTAGCCACTTGTCAGGATTTTCACCTACAAGAGCTCTTAACTGTTCGATGAGATTGATGTTATCTGTAGAGCCTGACAGGACTCTTAAAGGCTCTTTAGCCCAGCCTAAATCAAGCTTACAGATTGCACTTCGTGAGCCTTGCTTAATCAGCATCATTCTTGAGTCTTCTTTTAAGCCTTGTATCCACATAAACTCGGCTTCTGAGACCTTAAAGCCCTCGATGTACTCTTTTTTATCTGCCTTTGGATTTGGTAAAAAGATTTGAGTTGCAGACTGCTCAATCACAGCCTTTGCAATTTCAGAATTAAGCACGTCAGATGGTGACTGTGTTGCAAACACGCCAAAGCCGTTCTGCTTACGCATTGTTTTCAACTTATCAAAGGCAAAGCCTCTGAAAGCTTCATCAAGTAACCATTTCCAGAACTCATCCATCACAAAGATGAATCTTCTGCCGTCAATTACTTGATCCATGCGCTTTAAAAGATAGAAAGCTATAGGTGTGCGTACGGCTTTATTGTCTAAGAATGCAGTGCCATCAATGCCATAATTTGGATAAGCATCAAAGTCTAGTAAGTCTGTTTCATTGTCAAACACCCACCCTAAATCACCACCTTCACACCACTTTTTAAGACGTACTGAAAGTGAGTTTTGTCTTTCTTCACGAGTAAGGGCATCGGTTAAGTTCTGAGGAACTAAGCCCAGTCTTCTTAACTCTTTAGGCATACTCATCACGCCTTCTACAGCGTGCTGGATCTGCTGTTCTTCAGCTGCGGTGATAGGCATTCCATCCATTGATAAAAGCAGCTTAACAAATGAAATCAAATACTGAATATTTGCCTTATTTGATTCAAGCTGAAATGGATTAAAGCCTGTAGGCTTGCCGTTTTCTACGGTTAAATAACCACCATGCAGCGCACGAATAGCAATTTCAGCACCACGATCTTTATCGAAATAGACGGTAGTCATCTTCTGTGTTGATGTTCTGTACTTCTGTGCCATTGACAGCAGGAAGTTCATTAAAACAGTCTTACCAGAGCCTGATGTACCGATGATAGTGGTATGAGCCAGAGTCTTTTTATCAAAAGAGTCTTCGCCTATAGGACTTGTATGGAAGTTAAAGTAATAAGGCTGATTTGATGGAGTCTGCAGCAGTGCCAGTGCTTCTCCCCAAGGGTTACCATCTCTTTTTCCTGAAATGAAATTATGTAAAGGAGCTAACTGAGCAAAGTTAACAGAAGTGATCTTTGCTAAACGAGGGCGCAAAGCAAAGTTACATGGTAGCTGTGAGAAAAATGCTGCAGGAAGTGCCAATGTACTTAAGAAAGTTAAAAAGCCTTCATCCTGAAGTTTCTTAGCAGCATCTGCGGTGTTCTGCTTTACTTCCTGATAAGAATCAGCAAACAGCGTTAAGCTGTAGCTGTACTCACCAATAGAGAAATCACCATTTACAACACCATCAATAGCAGCAGACATTGCCTGAATTTGTGAAACGCCAGCATCTTCAGATGAAAGCAACTGCTTTTGTTGTAACTCAAGGAAGTGTTGGCCATCATATCTTGATAAGAAGCAGAAAGTTTGAGTTTCAATGAAGATATAAGGCTTCTTTACAGCATTAACATCAGGATATAAAAGGCCGTCTAAAATGCCTGAATAGCTACTTTGAGCATAGTCTTTAAACTCTAAAGACTGCACAAACTTATGACCGTTTGCGCTTTGAATTTCTAAGAAATCCGAACCTGTAAAGATAGCTTCTGGCATTAAAGCTTCATATAAAGGACATTTTGGAATAACTACTTCCTGCCATAAGCCAGTAACAAGGAAGTTATAGAAAGATAACTGTGAAGAATATTCTTTGCCATTTTTCTTATATTCACCTAATCTCTTAGGTGAAAAAGAGCTTAAAGAACGCTCTACATTTTCAGAAATCTTATTAAAGACTTCTAAACGAGCCAAAAGCTCCTGCTTAATCATTGCAGCTGTACGCTTTCTTTTCTTTAATGATTTTCTCTTTTCAATAAGAGTGAAATAGAGCTCAGTTGACATTAAAGACTCATGACCTATCTTTTTGTTATAAGCTTTTGAAAGATTATGAGCAAAGCCTGCTTCTTCACAAGCTGACAGCTCATCTGTCATAGGTCTTCTTAGTCGATGAATTTGGACTGCAAGAGCAGTCTTATTTGAGGCTAGTGAGCGATATAAGATATTCAGTGAATTGATAGCACCATCTAAAGTGATGTCTTCACTTGTCTCAAAAGCCATCCCTTGAATTTTCCAGGTTGTCACTAGTTCACCGTCTCTGCCGATAACGACAGAAGGAGCAATTACAGATGACAAATTGATAAACTTTCCTACGCTCTTAGCAGACTGCATAAGACGTACTCTGTTCTCTAGTAGTTCTTCTTGCATTTAGTGTCTCTTAGTGTCTTTTTTATAAATAACTGGGAATAAAGAGTTATATCCAGTAAACAAGTGCCTGTTACTGCCAAGAAAATTGAGCTTGTATGACAGCCAGAGCTGTAAAAACCTCTGATCGTCATCTTTAGCAATTTTGTGCATTACCCAGAGAATGGGAATAAGAGAGAGCACTAATGGGATCCAAATAACAAGGCTTGCTATCAGAATGCCTCCAGCAACAAACACAAAGGGAGTTATCGGAATACCTAAAACACAAGGAGGCCTTGTTGCACCTTTAAAAATAGGAGCATTGTTTAGCACGTACTTGCTTTCTTGATCTGACATTGATGCTCTCCCCTACTCTTTTAGTTAACTAACAGAGCACCGAAATAAGCAGCACATCCAACGATAATGCCACCGATTAGAGGACCTGCTACATTACGTAAAGATTCACCCTGGAAGGCAATCTTAAAGCCAGCCCAAACAATAGCACCTGTAGCAATGACAACACCGCAAGCCTGTACTACATCCAAAATAGTCTGTAGCTTTGACTTCACATCGGTTGCACCTGCAGCAAAAGCCTGATCACAAACACACAGACCAGCAACAAGAGCTACTAAGCCAAAATTTTTAATTAGTCTCTTATTCATTTTTTTATTTTCCTGAATTAAAAAATAAGACCTGAATTAGCTCTTTGAGAACTAATCAAGCCACCATTAGCATGATCTGATGCGATCACGACTGAATCAGCATCTGCAGCTGAAGTGACAGCGACAACTGCAGATCTGTTATTCAATTCTTTTTTGACTGACTGGATAGATGGAATTTTTACAGAAGCATATTTGTCTGCATTAGAGACTACCTGCTGAACATAGCCTTTATATCCAGTTTGCTCATTTCCTGAGTAGTAACAAGACAAGGCATCACCTAACTGTTTGCCCTCTGTCTTGTCTTCTTTTTGTGCCTTTAAAAAGCATTCTTTTAGTATGTGTTGAGCTGCTTGTAAGTTCTTACAAGGCTCAAACATTTCTTCAGCAGTTACACCAAGACGATTAAAGTTTTTAACGTTGATTTGACCTAAGCCAAGAGAATAGTTGCTTCCTTGAGATTCAAGCTCTTTTACAAGAGCTAAAGCATCTGAAAGAGTGGAAGGCTGTTTTACTTTTCCGCCTACTACAGCGATAGCGAGGGGGTTCATACTGCTCTCAGTTTTTATGAGAGCTTGTAGTGTGTCTTTAGATACGTCAGGAGCGCACTTATCAGCAAGTGCATCAAACTCAACTAAAGGTTGAGCTGTTGCGCTGCATGAAGTGGCAATAAAAGTGACAAAAGCTAGTGACTCAAGACTCTTTTTCAGTGGTGCTGTTCTTGTCTTTAGCTCTATGCCGTTCTCTAAGAGAGAATTTAAAAGTTTTATCTATCAATAAGTTAAATATTTTGCGTGCAATATAACATAAAAAATTACACTAAAAAATCATTATTTTTTTCTGATTTTTGGTCTAACGCACCATTTTACAAAGATAAATCTAAAAAACGGAAATTAAAAAAATACATAAAAAAGGAGCAAATATGGATAGCAACAAAGAAAATAATACAAGCCCAGTGCACCGATCTGCAGCTGCAGTCATCAGCAATAACGTTTTAGCAGAAAGGCTGCAAGAACGCATTCAGACTCTAGCTGAAGAGCATCCTGAATTATTCATCTCAAAAGAAGAAGCTGAAGCTGTAGGCTACAGAGCTGAAGATGAGAAAAATAAGACTCAGCAGGAGCTAGCTGAAGAAGATGCTGAAACTGAATTAGTCTTAGCTGCGCAAGAGGTCTAAAAATGGCTTATAAGCGTAAAAAGGACCTGCCTAAAAAAGATCATTATTCTGATACAGCTAAAGAAATTGCTGACATCTTCATAAAAGCTTTAGAGGAAGAAACTCTCCCCTGGCATTCTGGCTTTGATAAGTTTAGATACATCAAGCCTTTCAATCCAGCAAACGGCACTGTCTATCAGGGCATGAACTCATTTAACTTTGCTCTAAAAAGCTACATTAGAGGCTATAGAGATCCTCGTTTCATGACCATGTCTCAGGCTAATGAGTTAGGAGGCAAAGTCAAAAAAGGTGAACATTGCATCTGGGGCTTTAACTTCAAGCCTACTTTGGTATTAGTTAAGGATGAAGAAGGCAATCCTGTCTTGGATGATAAAGGCCAGAAGCAATATAAAGAAATGATATTTCCTAAGCCATTTATGGTCTTTAATGTTGAGCAGTTTGAAGGTCTTAATCTTCCAAAGATACCTGAAATTGAACAGCCAGATCATAAATGGACTCCTGTAGAGCGTGCTGAAAACTTGTTAAAAGCATCTAAAGCTAACATCAGTAATGAGCTTACCTGTCTTGTGCCTCACTACAGTCCACTAGCTGATAAAATCACGCTTCCCATGCCTAATCAATATCACGATGCTGAAAATTATTACTCTACAGCATTGCATGAGCTCTCTCATTGGACTGGTCACAGTTCAAGACTGAATAGAGACTTTGCTAAAGACAAGCACACTCAAAAATATGCTCGTGAAGAATTAAGAGCTGAGATTGGAAGTGCGATGGTTAACATGATGTTAGGCATTGCTCCCAAAATTTCTGAGAACAACAAAGCTTATATCAAAGGATGGATCGCCCATTTAAAGGAAGAGCCAAAAGAGATTTTAAGAGCTTGCGGTGATGCTGAAAAAATCAGTGATTACATCATGAATTTTGATCCTGAGTATGTAAAGACTAAAGAAGCCTGTCAGAATCAAAAACTACTAACTGATTCAGAACCTATCACCCAGCAAAATCTTGAAACTGCCGTAGCAGATGCTAAAACTTTAACTTCTCAAAGAGAAAACGATGATGTTGTTAAGCAGCTATCTGCTATAGTCGAAGAAGCTGAAAAGGGCTACAGAGAGATTTATAACAAAGGCAAAGAGAGAGGATATTATCAGGATGTAGATTTTGACACTTTCGAAGAAATTTACACCAGAACAGCTCTTTCAGCTATACCTAAAGAAGACTCACAAACAAGAGAAGATCATGAAGAATGGTCTGTAGAAAGACTTGTGGATGCTGTAGCTCATGATCCTGAAACTGCGAGCAAGACTTCTTTAGAATTTGAAATGCCTCCTATGGCATATTTGCACTGGTCAGAAAGTAAAGAGCTTGAGAAAGCATTTGGCAAAAATAGATTTCTGCCCTTGAGTAAAGCTAATGAAGTTGTTCAAAAATTGAACAATAGCTATCCTCCTGACAGTGGCTATGACAAATCACAGTTTTCTGTTCTTTACTTCAAAAGAAATGCCTCAGGCTTAGGCTTTAAAGATGAAAGCTATGAACATTTTAGCTATGACATCGGCAGTGAACCTAAAAACTCAGATCTTTCAACTCACATCAGAGATTATGTTGACGGTGTTTTAAAAGGCGATGAAGACTTTTTATATACTTCAGAATACTCTCAACAAAAAGAATTAAAAGAAAGAAAAGCTCGTTTAGCTGATTATAAAGAGCAGATTGTACCTGTATTTGAGCAGTATTCTAAAGAATGCAGCAAAGCTCAAAATCAAATCATAGAAGCTGTAGCTGAACCTGCAGAAATTAAAGAGACTCCTCAATCACTTACAGACTTGTTTGCAAACTTTGATAAAACAGGTAAAACACCAAATAACAACAATATAAATCAACCTGCTGCAGATCAAGCACCTGTAGCACCACTACTTGATGACGAGGTTAAAGTCGTTGGCTTTAATAATGACTCTGATCTCACAGTTCTCAATTCACCAACACAATCACATAAATCACCAGATATTGAACGTTAACGGAGAATATATATATGGCGACTATTGAAGGAACAGCTACTGAATTTTCTCATAGAGAGACTTTAAAAGAGGATCTTGATGGGATCAAAGCTGGTATTCATGATTCACTTTCTAGCAGTAAAGATCTAATTAAAGATCTTGTATTCGCTATCAAAGCTCAATGGTTTACTAAAGAAGTGCCTATTGAGCCTGAGATTATTGCTGTACCTGAAGACAAACTGAGTGATCTGCAGCTTGAAAACAAGCAAAAAGCTTTAGACAGCCTTGAATGTATGCAGTATTACTTAGGCCAGTCAGGTCAAGAAATCAAAGGTGCTTTAGAAGATAAATCTAAAGTAGGCCTTGATGATCAAATCAAGCTTATTGGCTTTACTAATGAATGCAATCATGCTGAAGATGCTCCTGAAGTTTTCTATCCTATGGTAGAAAAGGATGCTGCATTAGAAAAAGCTGCTATTGATGAAATCGAACTTTTCCCTGAAATTATTCCTGCAGAGCATGAGCAGAAGAATGAGTTAAAAAACAACAGCAGAGAAGGTGACATCATTGATGTTGAGCCTGAGATCGTTGATGGAGAATATGAACTCACTAATAAGCATGAGCTTATGGATAATGCTCAAGATATTGCAGATGGAGCTGACAGAGTTCAAGCACAGACTAATGCAATTCGAGATTTGGATGCTTTAAGAAAAGAGCCTGCACCTGAAGTAGCTACAGCTGAAAGTCCTATTCAGTTACCTTACATTCAAACTGATAACCCATATTTACCTATTATTCTTGATCAAAACACTCAATTTAAAGATGGTCTTCCTCAAGATCCAGTACGTCAGTGCTTAGATAATCAGGCCCAGCAGATGGCAGCTAACATTGTTCAACCAGGTAAATCAATTCTTACTTTCCCTGTATTTGAGCAGAATTTCTTCATGAATCCATTTACTGAAGTGATGCCTGCAGGAATGATGACAGACAACTTTAAGATGACTGTAAAATCAGGCGACATGAAGATGAAGTTCCAAAAAGATGGTGAAAATGTAAAGCTCAATATCAGCCAAAAAGGCGAAGGTCTTGCTCATGCTGTAATGCGTGGAATCGGCATGGCAAACGAACGATACATAGAGAATCAGAAAACTTGGCTGTGGGAGTTTGGCAAGAGTCTAAGACAAGCTTTAAAGAATAGAAACAAAGGCTTTAACATCTCTATGAAGTACAAAGAGAAGCCTGTATATGCTTATTTGATGTCACCTAATGGCAAAGCTTACCCTATTGATAACAAGGCTTTAGGCGTTTATTTCAATTTTAATTCACGTCAGGCTGAATTTATCAATGCCCTCTACAAAGCTGCATTAGCACAGAATTTAGTAAAGGCTGCAGAGCCAAACTTAAATCAGCAACAACAGCATCTACAGCAGAACTCAGGCATGAGTATGCAAATGAACCCTCACCTAGCAGGTGCACATAACCAAAATAAAGAATTGGAGCGTTAACTATGAATACACCTAAGATGCCTTTAGTAAACAAAGACAAAATGACCGAAGCTGACTGGAATGAATATTTTGAGTGTCGTAAAAAGTACGATATTGAAATGGATAAAGAGCAGCAACAAGCTATTTTTAGAGATGCCATTGACCTGAGAAAGGCAGGAAAAATTGAAGAGTCTGAAAAGCTCTTGATGACACTGCCTGCACCAGCTAATGTCATGTTAAGTGCAAAGACAAGATTTGGCTTTAAAGCTATTCAAGAATACAACTTAACAGAAGCTAAAAAAGCTTATCCTGAAGAGTTCTAATAATAAAAAATCCTAATTCTATATTTGCCTCATTATTGCTTCCTCTTTTACGAGGAAGCTTTTTTAATTAAGAGTTCTCTCTATGAAACAAGAAATCAACACAACAAAAGAAGTTTCTAACGAACCTTTATATTTTGAAATGAAAGATAACTTTTCTTCATTTTTTATAAGCGATTCAGACATACTAAAATGTGTTCTGGTAGCTGATTCTAATAAGAAAATCCCCACTTTAACTGACGACTGGATCAGGCAAGCTAAAGATTACATTCTAAAAAATGATGATATTGTTGAGTCTTCAGATAAAAACATAGCTAAATTTCAGAACGTAGCTGAAGATTTTTATTGTCCTGATTGCGGAAATAGCGATTTCTGCTTTCTGTTTAAAGATGCTAAACATGAATTTATTCTTCCTTTAGAGCAGATTGTTTTTTGCCTTTTCATTTGTAAAGAAGAACATGTTATAGTTGACACATATCCTAATTTTTGGATGTTACTGTTTAACTACTATCCATCATTACAAAATCTTACAGAAGAGCTCATCCATGAAAATATTCAAGCTAAGCAAAGATGATCCAAACACGCATACAATTACAAACGAATCTGATTTTTTGAAACTGACAGGCAAAAAATTTCCTTGGGTAAGAACAAAAGGAAATAAAAGTATTTATTTTGCAGTATGCCCTTTTAAAGGTTGCAGCAATCCAGTTAAATTTGTAAATCTCATAGAAGCAAACAGACTCAAAAATTCACGAGAACCTTATGCAGCACATCATCCGTATAGTGTGTCAGGATTAGCTGAATACAACGAAGCAGGCTACAAAAGGTGTCCTTACGCTTCTAACTCATATTCTTTAAAGAATGACAACTGCAGAAGAAAATATGAAGATCCTGAAAATAAGCTCTTAATACAATTTCTTAAAGAGAACTTTGACAGAATTGCTTATTTAGTAAGAAGCACGTTTAAGATCTACTTCAGTGCTGAAGATTATAAAGACATGTTAAGAAACTTTGTTACGATGCACAATGAAACGATTGAAGTCTTAAATAAGTTTAATTTACCGTGGCTTTTTCTACTTTCTTATACTTGTCAACATTTATCAAGAACACCTATCAAGGCAGACTCTCCCTTTATAACTTTCTTGGAAAAAACAATTAAACTGAAAAAAGTTGATTGTCGAAAAGTTAAAGGTGCTTGTTTCATATCAAGGCAAGATGAATTTTCTTCTTTGTCTTTTGTGGTATCAGATTTCAAGATCAAAAACTTCGGTGAAAATGAAAGCATAGAAATTTCACTTCATGAATCTAATTCTAATGGTGGTTATCCTCGCTATCTAGGTTCATTTGAACTTTATATAGATATTAACTTCTCTAAAAATATCTTAAATAAGAAGGATTGGGAAACAAATCAGAAGTACTTAAACTTAGCTCAAGAAGTGCTTAATAACTGAAAGTTACTAATGATAAATCAAATCAGAACTTGCTTTCTAAGATTAAGTAAGTATTCATATTTTTGAATTATAATGATGGTAGTAGATAAATATTAAAGGAGTTACAAATATGTGTACTTTGATGGAAAAGGATGTACTGATTGAAGAAGTTTCAGCAACTGCTGCTTTTATCGCATACAGAACACCTTTAAATACAAAAAGTGAAGATCTTATAGAATGTTCTGAAATGAGAGAAAATTTACTAATGACTTCGCCTCAAAATATTAATAAGCAAAATATTTTGAATAGATTAAAATCTCTTAAAGAAAAATACTTGAAGCTTCCTGTTTTTTCATATTATTTAGATGATTCAGAAAATGCATAAGAAAGATAGATTTTCTATCTAGTCAATTTAATTTAACTATCACCTCAATAGCCACTCCAAAGACTTCTACAGCTTCAGCAAGTAAGATTTCTCCTATCATTGGAGTTCCTACAACTAGAAGCACTCTATCCAAATATTGAACATTTAAGAATTGAACTTAAAAGCGATTAATCAGACAATAAAATTAACAATGTGGCGTAAATGATAATATCAGGGTATCAGGGGCTAAACTTTTAAGAGATCCTTTCATGAAAAAAGAAGATATGAAAAAACAAAAAAATTTGGTAATTTTTGCAGGAGTAAACGGAGCAGGAAAATCCACCGCTTATGAGATTGATCCATGTTTAGCAAATAATCTTCCAATCATAAATCCTGATGTCTACGCAAAAGAAATGGCTAATAAAGTAGGAGCAAGAAGCATTAATGATTTACCTCCAAATCTTCAGACAAAGGTAAATATAAAAGCTGGTAAATTAGCTTTAATCAAAAGAGAAAAAGCACTAAAAGAAGGTCTCAGCTTTGGAATTGAAACGACAGCATCATCTGATTCTATCTTTAGACTAATTGACAAGGCACATAAATTAGATTATTTAGTTAACCTTGTCTATGTAATGCTACCAAACGAATATGTTCATATAAAAAGAGTTTCGCAAAGAGTTAGAGTCGGAGGTCACAATGTAAATTCAGAAGACATAAAGAGACGATTTTCTAGAGCCACAATTCTATTTCCTAAATTACTTAGCAAGTCTGACATTGCGCATGTATTTGACAACACAACGAATTATAAGTTAGCTTTAGAAAAAGAAAATGGAAACATAAAAATATATCCATGCAATGAAGAAATAAATAAAAGACTGCAAGATGCTGTGATAAAAATAAAAAATCTGACTTCTAAAAATATCGAACAAAATACAGCACAAAAAGAAATAGGACATACTTCTTTTTTACATTCTAAACACAACAGTAAAGATATTGAAAGATAGATTTAATTGATGAAAAGTAAAAAAGGAGAGGGCTTCTCAACTCTTGCTTCCAACACTAATTGAAAAGCCCTTAAGAACATGAAAGAAATTATAACAGATAAAACAAAGATACATCATTCCTAGAAATTATGCGTTTTCGATATTTTTAATATCTACGTATTTTTTTGTACCATCTGGATATAAGTCATAAATTCCCTTCTCATCTTGTTGAGTAACAGGGACACCTAATTCCCAACTATGCTCTATAGCTTTTTTTAGGTTAGCGTTTAAAACATCTGGATCACAAATTCTATCCAAGAATACCTGAACAGGATTCTTTGATTCAGAAGAAGAAAGTGAAATTTTATGGTTTTTCATTATAAAATCTCCTTTTAAGCTATAACATCGTGTTGTGACAATTATAGAAAGTTTAGTAATAAATAGTAAATTAAATTTAGTGATAATTATAATCTTATAAAAAACGCACTATCTTTGTATTGAAAACTGCACTATTAGTGCTGACCTAGTTGCTCTATGCGCTACTTTCCTATTTTTCAACCTTTTTACGATTTATAGCCCATTTCTGAGCCTGAGTCTGCTTTGATTGATGAGACTTACGCTGTCTAATCTTCTCTTTAATGTCATAGCCTTTTTCTTTCTGCTTTTTATTAAACTCTTTAAGCTTTCTTAATAGTTCTTCTTGAGATGTCTCTACTGGAGTCATATTGTTTATGTATCGTTCTAGATCTGCAGCTAACTTTATATTTTGAGCATTGCCTGAAGCTCTAAGTTCTTTGATATACAAAGCAGCATTTTTAATGATTTTCTCTCTTGTCTTCACTGCTTTTTGTTTAGCTACACTCTCAGGAAGGTCTTTACCAGAATTTAAAGCATCATCAATCTGTTTCATTCTTTCAAGATCATAAGGATGAGATGGTGAAAGGTGTTTGTTCCATTCTCTTTCTTCTTGATGAATACGCTCTTGAGTTTTCGCTTTTTGAGTATGCCCTCTTTGAGCCCTTGTAGTAGCATTCATATCAATACCATACTTTTTTGCGATCACTGCAAAGCGTTCTCTTAGGAATCTTAAATCTTGTTTTCTCAGATTTAAGCGTTTACCTTTTGAGTTGAGAGCTTTAATAAGAAGGTGTACATGAGGATGATCTGGCTCGTTTGGCATTTCATCTGATTTATAGTGAATACCGAACAAATAGCTAAAATCTTCTGAAGCAAGACACTCTTGAGCTAATTCTTTTACAGCAGCTCGAACAGCAGCAGGATCACTACCTTTTGGGCAAGAAATGATAAGTCGTCTTGCATCTGCAGAGCGTTTTCTACCATCTTCATCGTAAGGAGTATTCTGAGACTTGCACCAGTCTGAAATTCTTGACTCTAACTCATCATGAGTTAAAAGATTTCCATTTTCATCTTCAAGCTCAATTTTTCCATGTCTTGAGATGTAGTCTGCTGCAGCCATCATGTGCTTTTGACATTTGATACCCTTGCTGGCCTTATCAATCTTAACCATTGATTCTGGCAGGTGATTTACAATGCCAGAAGCTTTATCACTTGGACTTAATTCTGAAGATGCTCTATGAGAGCCATAGGAAGCTGTAGGAAAGAGTTTTGATCCTGCAGATGAGTAATGGTAGCCACTGCCTCCATTTTGCTCTGTATGATGAATTTTAGAGCTCCCACGCCCTTTATGCCATTTTAGAAGATCTTCAATCTTGATGTTAGTTCTTGTTGATAGTGGCATTTTTAACAACCTATTCTTGCTACAGCAAAATCTAATGTCTTAGTTTCTGCTTCAATTTCGTTCTAAATCTAGCTGAATTTATTAGTTTCCATACAGCATCAATGTGCTTAACAATCATGTTGTGACATCCGTCTGTACGATCTATAAGGCTGTTTATAAGTTGCATAATGATTTCAGCTTGCGTATTTTTGAACTTCTCAAGATCCAGCATATTCGTTTTGTGAGCAATCTGATTTAAGTTCACACCGATTTTATGCAGCTCATAATTTGACTTTTCTAATGATTCAATCTCACCTATGGTGAACTGAGGCTCATTTACAGTAATTGCTCTTACTAGGCCAACAAGAGCTTGATGTCTTGTCTGTCCCATGATGGAGGAATACTCATCTAAAACTTTAAGCTCATCTTCTCTGAGTCTTAAATGCTGGTGAACAGCTTTAGAGTTATTAGGAGTAATCAAAAGAGCAATTTTCTTATCACCGTTTTGAATTTCATCACTCACAGACTGCTTTAATATTGCTGCAGCTAAAGTTGCTGGCTTTACAGCATACTTAGCAGCAAGTTCTAAAAAAGCATCATGAAACTCACCTAAATTGACCGTGAGCTGTCTTCTTTTTTTCTCAACTGTCATAGCTACAGCTCAATAGTTAAAGTCTTGCCATTGTCAGATAAAAAGAAATTCAAAAATCTGGACTTCAAACGAGACTCTGGGAGGTCAAAGCTCTCTTTAGATGATTCTCTTCTATAGCTCTTTATAGGTGTGTTGTCCCAAATTATGACGATGTAAGTTACATCTGAGCCGACCATAGCTAGCAGATCTTTGATTGTGTATTCGGTTAGTTCAATGTTCATTTTGTTGTTTTCCTTCATTTAAACCGCACTTTAGTGCGACCTGACTTGCTCAGGTGTTTCGCAAAATTTTCAAATTTTGTCGCTCTCAGGGAGTCCCCCAGACAGGGCAGGTGGCAAAAGAGGAGGATCACAAATGCACTGCATTTTGATCCTTTTTGCCTATCCTGCCCTCATCAAAAAACAACAAAATTCCCCTCTAAAAGTTCGTCATGACGAACTTTTTTAGGATTCGTAGATACGGTTTAAAATGAAGTTCTCACACAACACCTCATCTAAAGAGCCGTCTTCATATTTGACCTTTACCATGCCGTCTGTAGTTGGCAGTTCCATCACTATTTCAGCCTCACGACCGTCTACAGTTCCAACAAATACAGGATGTTTCAGCTTTTTAGATTTTGTTTCAGACTCAAAATCTGTATCAGAAGGTATTTCTGATTCACTTCCATCGATTGAAGTATCAACACCTGAGAAAGCTTCATCTTGAAAAGCAGGAGCTGAATTTGAATTTTCAACAGATTCTGCAGAGTCGTCTGAAGAAAAATCATCAGTAATTGCATCATCAATACTTTCATCTTCAGTATCATCAGACTCATAATCACTAGCATTAGCAGACTCTTCAAATGAATCTCCAGTGCTGTCATTTTCTAATGACGTTGGCTCTTCTTCAGAATCATCAGAAGTAATTTCAAATGATGGATTTTGAATTTCTGAATCTGAGCTTTCTACTGCTGTATTTGGCTCAGTAAGTTTTTTCTTTAAAGATGAGATATCAGCTCTACTAATTTCACCTGTAGAATCTTCAATAAAAGACTTAACCTCATTAGCAAATTCATCAGTTAATTTAGCAATGTCGTAAAAAGTTCTGATTGAAGAGAAATGCTCTTTAGCATCTTTCAAAAAATCAGGTGCATCTTTCCAAACCATAAATTCGCTTACTTTTGTTTTGGATAAGCCTAACTTTTCAGCAATGTCAGCTTGTTTCTCACCAGCATCTGCTCTTGAGACAATGAACTCAGCCATTTCATAGAATTTCAAATTGTCTCTTTTAGCATTTTCGGCAATCTGAACATAACCTAACTGAGAGCTGTCATAGGTTGATAGGATTGAGCGGATTTTCTTGAAGCCTGCTAACTTAGCAGCTTTTAATCTGCGTTCACCAGCAACAACGATGAACTTTCCAACATTGTTGGGATCATCACGAACTACAATAGGCTGAATCAGGCCATTCTTTTTAAGATCATCAGCTAATTCCTGAAGAGCTGTTTCATCAAAGTTTTTACGTGGCTGATTAGGATCAGGGGAGATAATATCTACATCAAAATCATAGAATGAACCTGACTGGAACAGGGGGCCGAAAGTGGAATTAATTATCCCGTAATTTTACCCATATAA
>SAMEA3663061__coassemble_288_pt1 | contig 35716 bp, 27 predicted proteins | sample SAMEA3663061__metabat2_low_PE_004 | metagenome-assembled genome bin SAMEA3663061 (sample SAMEA3663061) | pig gut metagenome | biome: pig gut; feature: pig-associated habitat; material: faeces | place: France | collected 2012
ACATATATTTTAATATGGGATAATTAATTCCGCTAACTGATCCTTAGTTCACTTCCATTTAACATCACTTTTGACAGTTTTGTTGATATTTATAAGGATGCATTATATGAACTAAATCTTGAGGAAGAGATGAAAGAATTGATTAGAAAAGCAAAAGAAATCTTATAAATGGATACAACTTTGATAAATGGTGATTGTTTTGATTATTTAAATAATATTCAGGATAATTCGGTAGATCTCTTGTTGACAGATCCTCCATACAATATAGCAAAGTATTCAACAGGAAATATCAATCTCAAGGGAAGAACTGCTATTAACAATGATCTTGCAAAATGGGATTTACAAGAAATAGATATAGATAAACTGTCGTTTGAGTTTAAGAGAATATTAAAACCAAATGGCAATATCTTTATATTCACTAGCTACAACCTTATAGGAAGGTGGCATAGTGCTCTAGATCCACTTTTTGATACTTTTCAATATTTTATATGGCACAAAACTAATCCAGTCCCAAAAATATACAAAAACGGATTTTTAAATAGTTGCGAAATGATAATTTGCCTTTGGAACAAAGGACATACATGGAATTTTTCAGATCAAAAAACTATGCATAACTTTTTCGAATGTCCTATTTGTATGGGAAATGAAAGAACTAAATCACCAAAACATCCTACACAAAAGCCATTAAAATTGTTAAGGCATATTATAAAAATAGCTTCAAATGAAGGTGATATTGTTCTTGATCCTTTTATGGGCGTCGGCTCCACTGGAGTTGCAGCCATTGAATTGAATAGATCTTTTATCGGTTGTGAAATTGATAAAGAGTATTTTTTGACTGCAAAAAAAAGAATAAATTGCGCAAATGACAACTAATAATTCGTTATCAATAGATGGCGAACCTGCTTTTCATTTCTGTTTTTGAAACTAACTTGGTATTTCTTATCAAAAGAAGATATATTGAAATTATCTTTATATAAGTCATAGATAAATTCTGTATTTTTAATAACCAACATAAATTTTGCTTTAGTTTTTTTCAACATGCTAGCGAGACGTTTTTGATCTTCTTTATCAAAACAATTTTGATCATAAGTAGAGAAGTCAGTATCATACGGAGGATCCAAAAACATAAAATCATCTGAACACAAATTTAATTTTTCTACAAACTTTTCGAAGTCTTCATTATAAATTTGAGTTTTAGATAACTTTGTTCTGATTTTATCTGACTCTATATATGAGATTTTTTTCTGGAAGTCCTTCCTATTATATGAAATTCCTCCGTAAGGAACGTTAAATTCACCTTTTTTGTTGTATCTAAACATAGAGCTATAGCAATATTCACGAATAAAGAAAAATAAAGCCGATCTATTCCCTTCGCTGAGTTTTTGATCGCCATTGTATAAGTGCCTTACATACATATAGTATGCTGACTTTAGAGCTGCTTCTATATTAGATACTCTATCAACATCAGAAATCTGACCTTTTGAGTGCTCTAACTGAATTGATCTTTCTATTTTTGATTTTAAGTTTTTCTCAATTTCATGCTCTAGCAGATCACAACAAATTTCTTTATCGCTAAAAAAACAGCATATTCTATGTAAAAATTCTGAAACAGTAATTTTTGATAAGTAAACATTCAACACGAGTTCTACATTTTTATCAATGAAATCGTCTATAGATCTGAATGATGAATAATATTTTTTAATCGCAATATAAAAATCAAGATCTTTATTTTTTACACATTTATACAAACTAATCAAATCATTTGACTTATCGTTTATAAAATACTCTTTACTTGTAATGTCAAAAAACACAGCGCCACCTCCGACAAAAGGTTCGACATACCTTCCAGAGAATTTTGGCAATTTTTCTCTAATTTTTACTAATTCAGAATCTTTTCCACCAGGCCACTTTATAAAAGTTTTCATATAACATTCCAATTGTATCGTTGTTTACTTGTTGTATATATACAACATTTTTAATTCTATTGAAAGACTTTTATTTTTTAGTAACGTGCAATGACATATTTTACATATGAATTCGTTGATCATCATTGAAAGAAGAGAAAGGTTTAATGGCTACTATATTGCTGGGTATGGAGATGCTCAAAGGTATATCAAATCATTTAATAAGGTTGATTACATCTTATATTACTCTATGGGAATTGGAATCATTGCCATTAGAAAGAGAAAAGCACTGATCAAATTGAAGTAACAGACGGCAAAGCACTCACAGTAGATTTAATTGTTAAACCTCAAAAATCAGATAAATCAAACAAGTATATTTCTTTAACACCTTCAGAAATTAAAGATCTTTTAAAGCATAACTTTTATTAAGCATAACGTGCTTTTATTGGCTCTGTTAAATTATCTTTTCTAACAGAGCCTGTCATAACCACTTTACACTACCCATAACAAATACATCTCTCAATCTGTGATCTTAATCTTTAATCTAAAAACCGCTTATATTTAGAAAGGTTGCCCTCTTTATTTTGATGTAAAATTCTTCTAGCTACTTTAAAAGAGGTTCTCTTATTGAGTATTGTGGTTATAGTTTGATTAGTAAGAGCTTAGTATCATCTTACTGTTAGTCTACTTACCTGTTTGACTATTTACCTATACGAAATGACTTTAGACATTCTTATTTTCTAGTCAAGATTGGCTTACTCTGATAAGATTGCGCCTTTGTGCTTTTAAAGCAGTTATAAGATGCTGTATGAATACAGCTACTCTACAACCTTACCTAAAAGACAACTTTATGAATAACACAGACAATACTATTGAAACTCCCCTTGTACTCAATAAAAAGAAGATGCTGATCTTAGCAGTTCAGCATATGTTTGCTATGTTCGGTGCTACTATCTTAGTGCCAATCCTAGTTATGGGCTTTTTTAAAGATGCTACAGGTGAAGAGTTAACCTCTGGCCTTACAGTTTCTGTTACTTTATTCTGCGCAGGTGCCGGTACTTTAATCTTCCACCTGTGCACTAAGTTACAGGTTCCTGCCTTTTTAGGATCATCATTTGCTTTCTTAGGTGGTTTCTATACTATTGCAAACTTTAACACTGGCATGTATGCAACCATGAGTGTTAATGATAAAGCAGCCTATGCCTGTGGTGGTGTGGTTGTCGCAGGTTTAGTTTATCTTGTGATGGCAGCAGTAATTAAGTTAGTAGGTATTGCCAAAGTGATGAGATACCTGCCACCTGTAGTTACAGGGCCTATGATTGTTTGTATTGGTCTGTCATTAGCTCCTGTTGCTATTTCAAATTCTGCTGTTAACTGGCCATTAGCCTTAGCTGCAATTCTAACCGTTATCGTATTTAATATTTGGGGACGAGGCATGTTAAAGCTTATTCCCATTTTAATGGGCGTGGTATTACTCTACATCGTAGCTTTAATCTTGGATATAGCAGGCTTTACTAATACTGATGGCTCAGCAATTATTAACTATGCCTCAATATCTAGTGCTTCATGGGTAGGTCTGCCACCATTCCAGATGTGCAAGTTTGATTTAACCGCTATCTTAGTAATGGCTCCAATTGCAGCTGCTACCATGATGGAGCACATCGGTGATATGTCAGCAATCTCTGCTACTGTGGGTAAGAACTTTATTGCAAAGCCTGGTCTTAACAGAACCTTATTAGGTGATGGTTTAGCTACAGCCTTTGCAGGCTTCATCGGTGGTCCAGCTAATACTACCTATGGTGAGAACATCGGTGTTCTTGCTATGTCAAAAGTTTATGAGCCAAAGGTAGTAAGAATGGCAGCATTACTTGCTATTATCTTATCTGTAGTACCTAAGTTCTCAGCTATCATTTCAACCATGCCAACAGCTATCATCGGAGGTATTTCCTTTATTCTTTACGGTATGATTTCAGCTATTGGTGTAAGAAACATTGTTGAGAATAAAGTTGATCTTTCAAAGTCACGTAATCTAATTATTGCAGCTGTGATCTTCGTGTCAGGCTTAGGCTTTAAAGACGGTTTAACCTTCTCTGTTTTTGGTACTTCTGTGACCTTAACCTCACTTGCTATTGCTGCAATTGCAGGTATTGTTTTAAATGCAGTATTACCTGGTAACAAATACGTTTTCTATGAGAATGCCATTGAAAACGAGATCCACCACAAGGCTTAGCCTTGTAAGGTAAAAGAACAGACAGTGTCTGTTCTTTTATTGAATGTTATTTTTACTGATGTTACTTTGGTAGAAAGTTTTTTTATTGAGAGTTATCTTGTCAGAAGATCTCTTTTATAGAAAGCTACTTCTAGGTAACTGACTTTTAAAACAGTTTTCTTTACAGATAAAGGCATAGACAAATTTTAAAATTTAGTAGATTAAAAAAAGGATAAATAGAATGGATTTTACAAAACAGCCTAACATTACAATCTTCAAGCACCCTCTTATCAAGCACAAGATCTCTTTATTAAGAGATAAAGAGGCTTCTACTAACAAGTTCCGTACTTTAATTGAAGAAATTGCAATGATAGAAGCATATGAAGCTTTAAGCGATTTACCTTTAAAAGAAGTTGAAGTTGAGACTCCTCTTGAGAAGTGCAAGACTCCAATGTTAGATGGTTTAAAGCTTGCTATTATCCCTGTTCTAAGAGCAGGTTTAGGTATGGTACCAGGTCTTGATGCTTTAGTACCTTCAGCTAGAATCGGTCACATTGGTATGTACCGTGATGAGGTAACTCACAAACCAGTTCCTTACTACTGCAAGTTACCACAGAACCTTGAAGAGAGAACCTGTGTGATCTTAGATCCTATGTTAGCAACTGGTGGTTCAGCTGTTGATGCTGTAGATATGATTAAAGAAAAAGGTGGCAAAAAGATTAAGTTCTTATGCATCATTGCAGCTCCAGAGGGTTTAGAGAAACTTGCAACAGCTCACCCTGATGTTCAGATCTACGTAGGTCAGTTAGACAGAGAGTTAAATAAAGATGCCTACATCTGCCCAGGTCTTGGTGATGCTGGTGACAGAATCTTTGGTACCAAGTAAGACTCACTCGTGTAAGAGTTAATTCTAAGATTTGATCTGGCTACCTTATATATAGCTTGATATGGCTTAATCTTACGATATTTAGTTAACTCTAAAGATTAGGTAAAAATCTGAGAGTGAAATAAATTCCGTGTAACCCCAATTAAGTCTGATATCATTTTACGACTTAGTTGGAGTTTTAAATGGCAAAAATCAAACGTAATCCAGTAGCAACTTTTAAGCAGCTACATCCAATAAGAAGTAAGAATACACTACAGACAATGCTTTGTAAGCTAGATCTTTAGTATAATTGCTGTTATCAGGTAAAGTTGATGACGTTCTTGAACTTGTTTGACGTTTTCAATGGCTTGACGTATTCAATGGCTTGACGTATTCAATGGCTTGACGTATTCAATGGCTTGACGTATTCAATGTTTAGCCCTACTACAAAATTATGAATTTGCTTGTCTTATCATTTAGATGTTTACCGTAACTCAATAAAAAAGAACTTGCTCTTTATTGATGGTAATATCTTCCATTAAGCCATGCAGAATACTGTTTTCAGATCCTTTAAGTTTCATTCACATTTCTCAACATTAAAAGATTTAACAATATTGTTTTCTGTAATTATATTATTGACTTTAAAATTTTTAACATAACCTAATTCTTTTTCAAAATCTTTTAAATCGTTTATCGTAAAATCATCTAATTTAATGGGCAATTTTAAATTGCGTTCGTGTCTAAGCGTTTTCACACAAATGTGCAATATATATTTATCTTTAACAATATTCGTTTTTTGTGTATCTTCATCCAACACATATTCAAAGTTAAAATCCGCGTCTTTGAAATAATACTTGTCAAGCCATGACGTGTTTTGCACTTTTTCAAGAAATTCATTTTTATTGCTGTAAATGCAGGTAAAAGGATCTCCACTTTCTTCAGCATGAACCACAATGCGGTAGTTTAAATCAGTATTAAACGCTTTAACAAAATCAATTATTGAAATCATAAGATATCTCCTAAAGTTCTCTTCGACGTAACTTATAAATTAATTGGTGCAACTTCAATAATAATGTAAGGACATACACGTCATAAGGTTGTAATCTCCAATTGTTTTAAGCAAAACAGGACATCTTGGAGATGGCTTTTTTAGTCTAAAAAGCGCACTGATCCGTTTTTCAATTTTCATCAGTTTAACTGCTATACAATGCATGCTTATATGAACTTTCATAAGAAAACACTATTGCTGTGTTAGTTGCATAAGATACATTCCTATTGTAGATATGAGGACTATTAGCAACTGCTTTAACCATAGGTTTCTCCAAATTAAATGTTTTTTGCCGTGTTCTGCCTTTAGTAATCTTCTACTGATTGTTTAACATCTTATAATTAAGTTGCTTTTCTATTAGCTCAGCCTGTCTGCAAGCGTAGCTTAACTTTTGAGAACACGATTTTTGGTAATAATAAAGAGCTTTTTGCTCATCTTTTCTTACATGAATACCCTGCTGGTAGTAAAACGCAAGATTTGCACAGGCAGTTCTGCCTTTGATAGCACAGGCTCTGTTACATGCTGCAATATCACCGTTTTCGCATTGTTTTACAAAACTCATTCTTGTAAAACAAAGTGCAAAGCTAAGCACTACAAATGCTGTTGCAATGATGAAAGCAAAGCTGAACACAGGATGGGTTCTAAAATTGAACTTGAGATTTTTTAAGATGTCTTTAAATTTCATACTACACTCGCTTTTATGGTCTAATACCTTTAGCAGGTATTTTATTGATGGTCTTTTATCGTTCTTTTTATCTAATAAACCGATCTTAGCTACAACTTTGCTCTTTGCTTTTATAAACTCCGATATATGAGATTCTGATTTGTATAACCAAGTTGCAGGTAGCAACATGGTCTTTAACTAAAATTTGAAAGGTAAGGCTATGAGTACAAAGATCTAAGAGAAATTAAGGATTGAGGGATTTAGAAGAAAATAATCATTGCCTTACCTTATGAACTAATCTTATAAAGGCATCGTTCCAGATTTAGATTGGTGTATAAAAAAAGTAAATAAATACCTTTTGAAAATCACGCTTAGGATTAAACAGCTAATTCATGATTAAAAAAAATGACAGGTATTAGGTTGGTTCATGCTCTTAGGACTTATTGCGCCACATGATTAGCCTTATGTGGCGCTTAGGATACGTAGGTATTATTCAGTTAAGTTTTGCACTTAAAATTCATTGTAAGCTTAAACTTCCTGATACTCAGTAAAAGCTCTCACCTTTGGATCAGCATTGAACACTGTTGCAATTCTTAACAACTCATTCTTTTTAGGTAGGATGTTGCCATAGTCTCGTGTCTTTATCTGCTCTACAGCTTCACTAAGCTTTGCCTTAGCTTCAGTCTCATTTTCTGCATACTTAAATTCAAAGACTATTCTTCTGTTATCAGACTCAATTACAAGATCGGCTCTACCTTTTGATGAATGTAGTTCTGCAGTAACAGAGTTACAAATGCCTTTTAAGTACATATATAGCAATTGCTGAACTACTGCCTCAGAACTGATTGGATAGTTATCATATGAAACTGTGTTTAGAACAGTATTGAATAAACCTAAGATTTCACCTGCATCTTTACTTTGTGTAAGAATTTGTTCATTAACACTCAAAAGCTTTGTATCATCAAAGATATTTAGTGCCATTAGGGAAAATAGTGCATTGTAAACTTCACTGTTTGGTATTCCTAAAGTCATAAAGCCTTTTGAGTATACAGGTGAACGTAAAGTTAGATATCCTGTCTGGCACATTAAGACATTCTGATTGATAGATGTCAAAGAAGTTGGATTCTTAAAATCATTTACTTTAATGTTAATTGTTTTATCTTTATCAATATAATCCAACGCATTTAACTTATGGGTCTGCAGATAGTTTGCAAGAATTGATGGCAAACCACCATTGTCGTACCAGTACTCTCCAAAGTATACAAATTTATTAGATACCACACTTTGGAAAAATTTATTTACAGACCAGGTACTGAATACTTTCTTTTTGTAGAATTCATCGAAGCAGTAACCATCGTAGTTTTGAGCAAGTCTATCTAACAAAGATTCAATCTGAGTGTCGGTTACTTCATCTACGTTGCAGTTGTTCTCATAGGATGCAGCTAACTTTAAATAATCGATGTAGAACTTTTTAATCTCGTCTCGAGTAAAGCCTATCATCTGAGAATAGGCACTTGAGTTGGTGATATCGTTGATATCAGAGCCAACTGAAAAGATTGATACATCCTTTAATCTCGTGACACCTGTTATTCCTAAGAACTTTATTGCCAACTTATCTTTGAGGTTGGCATAAAAGCTTTTGATTTTTTCCTGAAATTGCTTATATAGAGTCTCATTATTGATGTTGGCAGTCATCTGACAGTCATACTCATCAATTAAGATCACGATTTGACGGTTCTCCAATCTTAATTGTTCCAAAAGATGGTCTATGGAGTCTTCAGCTTCTTCCTTCTCTTTAAAGGTGGTTACATGATTAAGTTCTGCAAATTCGGTTATTTTAGAATTAAGTTTATTATTAAATTTCTCTAATGAGTTTTTATCAAAATTTAAAAAATTCAGTCTTAATACAGGATAGGTAGGTTCTGTCCACTTGTCATAAATCCAGGTTCCTTTAAAGTAAGGCTCTACACCTGTTTCAAATAAAGTTGCTATGGTATCTAAGGTAAGAGATTTACCAAAACGACGTGGTCGGGAGATAAAAACTCGCTTTAGTTTGACGAGCTTTGGAATATATTCAGTCTTATCAACATAGATAAAGTTCTCTAAAGTAAAATCTATAAATGAACCTGTTGAGCTGATATCTTTCATATGTAATTATCTCCAAACCTTCTTCTAGATTATATATTGAAAAGCTCCTGTTTCCCCTTTATTAGGGACATTTTCTACAAATATCAGTTATTTTTCTGTCAAATTTCTCAAAAGATCTAACAATTGTTTTATCGTTACTAGTCCACAGTGCTCAGCTATTCGATCTTTTGGCTTATATTTGAATCAGTCAATTGCTCTCGTATCTTTTGACAATAGAACTTATCAATTCAAAAACTTACCCGTAATACTCTCTTTTGAGTTTTTAATATCATCAACAGTGCCTGTAGCTACAATCCTGCCGCCTGCAATACCGCCATAAGGCCCCATATCAATGATATAGTCAGCATTTCTTATCACATCAAGATCATGCTCAATTACTATGACTGTAGCACCACTCTCAATTAGAGTCTGGAAAACATCTAATAGTGTTGCTACATCCTGTGGATGTAAACCGATGGTAGGCTCATCAAAGACAAAGACAGAATCGTCCTGACTGTGACCTATTTCTGAGGCAAGTTTTAATCTTTGGGCTTCACCTCCTGATAAGCTTGGAGTTTGCTCTCCTAAGGTTAAATAACCTAAACCTAGTGACTCTAGAATTTTTAGACGGGATGAAACTAGCTTTACATCTTTTAAAGCCTCAATAGCCTCTGTTACATCCATATCCATAAGCTCTGGTAATGAATACTCTTTACCATCTCTGGCTTTGTAATGAATTTCATGAGCTTCATTAGAGTAACGTGAGCCGTGGCACTTAGTGCAGGGAATTTCAACATCAGGTAAAAACTGCACATCAAGGGTGATTTCACCTGTACCATCACAGACTGGACAGCGCAGTTTACCTGTATTGTATGAAAAGTCGCCTGCCTTATAGCCTTTCTCTTTAGCTTCTTTGGATTTAGCAAAGAGCTTTCTTAACTCATCATGAACATTTGCATAAGTGGCTACAGTAGAGCGTACATTAATACCAATAGGTGTTGCATCAATGAGCTTTATCTGTGATATACCCTCACATTTAACCTCTTTTATATGCTCTGGCAGCTTGGTGTTATTGATAGAAGCTGTAAGTGCTGGAATTAAACTTTCTAACACCAAGGTAGTTTTACCAGATCCTGAAACACCGGTGACAACTGTTAATCTGCCTTTTGGTATCTGTACATCTAAAGCTTTCACAGTATGAATTGGAGCTGTCTTTAAATAGATAGTCCCCTTTTCAAAGATCTTAGCTATTAAATTACTGTGAGCTTCTTCTAAAGTAGAACTCTCATGAGCTTCGTTTACTTTAGCATCTTTATCTTTGTTTTCACTGTCAGCGCTAATCACAGGTCTTCTGCGTGTTTTATAATCACCTTTTAAATAGGGACCTATTACTGATTTGTCGTTTTTCTCTATATCCAGGACACTGCCTTTTGCTAGAACATGCCCGCCTTTAGCTCCAGCTACAGGTCCCATTTCAATGATGCAGTCACTTTCTTTTAGAATTTGGGTATCATGATCGACTAAGAGTACGGAGTTACCATCAGAAATGAGATCATGCATTACATCATTAAGACCTTTAATGTTCTGAGGATGCAGTCCAATTGAAGGTTCATCCAGAACATATAACACTCCTGTAGTGCGGTTACGCACTGCACGAGCTAGCTGCATGCGCTGTCTTTCACCTGTAGATAAGGTTGAAGAAGCTCTATCCAAGGTAAGATAGCCTAATCCAAGATCAACTAATCTTCTGGCGACTTCTAAAAAGGACTGACAGATACTCTCTGCCATTTTGTGCATTTCTTGAGGTAATGAAGATGGGACATCCTTTACCCATAAGATGACATCATCTAAGGTCATCGAGCAGACCTCATCTAAACTCATGCCTTTAATTTTAGGAGCTCTGGCTCTGTCGTTTAATCTGGTACCATGACATTTTGGACAGATATCTTCACGTAAGAACTTTTCAACTCTCTTCATACCCTTTTCGTCTTTTACCTTAGATAAAGCATTTAAGACTGTGTATTTGGCATTAAAGTAGGTAAAATCCATCTCACCTGAGGCACCGTTAGTCTTATTCTGATAGACCATATGCTTTTTAATGGCAGGGCCATTAAAAACAATATCGCGCTCTTTTTGTGTAAGCTCTTTAAAAGGGACATCAGTTCTTACCCCAAGATCACGGGCGATATCTTTCATTAAAGACCACATCAGGGTCTGCCATGGTAGCACCGCACCTTCATCAATAGTTTTACTCTCATCAGGGACTAAGGTTGATTCATCTACAGTTCTTACAAAGCCTGTGCCTGAGCACTCAGGACATGCTCCCTGTGAATTAAAAGCAAGTTCTTCAGCTGATGGTGGATAGACTGCTTTATGACAATGTGGGCAAATGATTTCTTTTTCTGCTGCCACATTAAGTGTTGGCTCTAAATAATGACCACAGTTCTCACAGCGATGAGAAGCAAGACGTGAGAACATTAAACGCAATGAATTTAAAAGCTCAGTTCCTGTACCAAAGGTACTGCGAATACCAGGAACACCTGGTCTCTGGTGCAAAGCAAGCGCTGCCGGCACATATAAAACCTCATCAACATCAGCTTTAGCAGCTGAGGTCATACGACGACGGGTATAGGTTGATAATGAGTCTAAATAACGACGGGAACCTTCAGCATAGATGACTCCTAAGGCTAATGACGATTTACCTGAGCCAGAGACACCGGCAATACCCACGATCTGATGTAATGGGACATCGATATCAATGTTTTTAAGATTATGAACCCTGGCGCCTTTGATGACGATATTTTCAGGTTGCCCTTTATCTAAATGGTTATCTTCAATCATGGTAAAAGTCTGTCATTATAAAAAGCTCGGTTATTTCTTTAGTAAAAGCATAGCCTTTAGACTCTATTCTTAAGTTTTATCCTGAGCGAACTTTACCTAGGATGTCTATGCTGTTTCTAAATAATGCAGTGACTGTTCCTTGTCACCACATTATCTTTGAGTCTGGTAGCGCCATTTTAGCTTCGGCTAAGTAATGCCTTAGACCTTTTATGATGCCTTGAATTTTAAAGTAAATACCTGGTCTTTATATACCTAAAAGCGTCAACACCTTGCTAAAAATCGCCTCAAGATTAAAACTCTACAAAAGCTTATACGCTTTTAGAGCTTTAATTACAATATCCTCATAAAGCTTTTCCTGCTCTAAACGATTTAACTTTGTATCAGGACTAGATGTAGTAGCAAGTTCTGCATTTGAACCGTCGTTTTTTAGCCCCTGTAAAAAGGCTAAGGTTTCTTTTTCAGCAGAAGTCAAAAACTCTACTTTTACCTCAGTACTCTTATCCTCATGGACCATACGCTCTGTATGAGAGGTTCTCTCTAATACAGCTTTATCCATGAGCAGAGAGGTAACAGAGCATTGCGAGTTTTCACGGAACTCACATAACATCTCAAAGCCCCATGAGTCTAAATCGCCCCAGTAAAAGATCTGCTTTTTATGTTTTAACCAGGATGCTTTTGACCTGGACAAGTTTCTGCCACAGCCAAAGATAACTGAGGTGTTCTTTAATTTTGGTAGCATCAGTCCTGATTGAACATTCTCTACTACAATAAGGTTGTCTCCTGGTGGTTCGATGTTCAAAAGCAGTGATGATGGCACCATCATATATGGATATCTTTGAACTAAACTGTCATCTAAGACTCTTAGATGAGCAAAGCATCAGGCTTTGCTTCAACTTTTAGATAATCCTCTAGTGACTCGTCCTCTGTGCATAATGACAGGGTTCTTAAAATTGAAAGGATCACCTTGTCATGCTTTTCAATAAACTTAGTATCAATGTGCTCAATCGGTATGGCTCTTAGATAACAGTCTTTACCAATGCCTCGCTTTAATTGAGGCAGACAGATCATAAGATCACTAAACTCTTTATTTGAAATAACCTCAAGATTGAGTTCTCTGTACAGTGAGTAAAGAGCATTTAAATTGTCATAATGCATGACATTAGATAAAGACTTACAGCGCTCTACAAAGGCTGTAACAGCATTTTTGTTTTTGAAGAGATGAGCTTTACAAGCTCACCAAAATCATGAACTACAAATTCAGATGGGATATTCTCCCCCTGTACACCGTAGCGGTAATTTACTGTTACCCTTTCAATCATTCCCTGATAGGGAAAGTCATTCAAAGTACGCACAAAGTTCTCATAGTCAGCAATATCCTGCATGATGCTTTTGACTGTAGGTGTTTTCAGAGAAACTCTGATTGGGTACTCTCTTTGTCACTGCAATCTTAAAATGAGATGAGAGACGTTATCTATCTCATTTTCTCTATCTTTTTGATAACTTCATTTGGCAACAGCACTGTTTTTAATCCTTCTACCTTACTTTTAAGCGCTTAAGTTTGTGTATAGCTAAGTAACTAACTTAAGTTATTATGTTTAAGGCATCAGCATAAAATTAAGCAATACCCAAAGCTTAACTTAAGCTCACTATCTTTAATCCTCATTATCTTTAGTCTCAGGCTCTTCAACACTGATTCCTAAAGCTAAAAGCTCCTGATCTTTTTTATCCTTATAAAGAACAGAGTTTATAGAATCATGGTAAGAAACTCTCGCTAAAGGAACATCATACTCATCAATAATAAGAATTGGATACTTTTCGTACTCTTTATAAAGTACTGAGGTAATGTTGATAAAGAATCTTTTAAGCTATTCTGATTTTTAAGTTGATCCAAATAAGATTTATTTAATACCTTTGACAGCTCTTCCTTATCATATTCATCTAATTTGTTACTATTAAGTAGATATTTAATTGCTAGTTTACAAATAGTTGAGGCAAATCTTTCATAAGCTGTTTCAAAATTATCGCCATTAACATCTTTTAAAGAAACAAAAATGACAGGGTACTGCCCATATATTTGTTACAAAATTCTTTGTCTTGAAAGCTCTTTGTATCTTTAAAAATCTGATTTTGAAATGAGGTATCTCCAGGATTATTGTCATCTATTTTTAAGAAAGCATTAAGCGGGCTCATAAAAACAGACTTGCCAAAACGTCTTGGCCTTGTGAGCAACAATACTTTGCAGTCATAGTTAATCACTGTCTTTAAGAATTCTGTCTTATCGACTTAGTAGCGGCTATCTTCTCTTAATTCGGCATAACCATTGTAACCCGTTGATAATTGTAAAAATTGATTGTTACTCATTCTTATATATCCTGTTTAACTTTTGATAATTCAATCTTTAAAATTGCTGAAGGTAAATGGATAAATTTAGATCTTGAAGTTAGCTACTTTAAATTTGTGCTTATTTAAGAGCGTATGGTGAGGACAGATACTGTGAAAAATAATGCAGAGAACAATGGTCTCTGCATTATTTGATTAGAAATTTTAAAGATGCTTACTCTTAGATAAGGCCTTGTGTCTCATCAAAGCCATAATACAGATTTAGAACCTGTACTGCCTGAGCTGATGCACCCTTTAACAGATTATCAATGCATGAGCAAATAACAATGTAGTTATCTTTCATAGCATAGCCGATATCGCAGAAAGGTAAGTACTGAACATCCTGTAACTTAGGCATACACTTCTTTACTCTTACTAATGGCTTGTTGTCATAGTATGAATAAGCTTTAGCTACCTGCTCAGGAGTTACACCATCTTTTAACTTTGCATTGATGGTTGCATGAATACCACGCTTAAAGTCACCTAAATGAGGTGTAAAGATAACCTCTGTACCTAAGTGCTCAGCAATCTCAGGCTGATGACGGTGTGTAAATACACCATAAGCATTTAAGCTTACCTCACAGAATGAGTTAGTAAGCTTTGCCTTACGTCCAGCACCTGATACACCTGACACAGCGTTAATTGAAGGACGGTAATTTAAGTCTAATAACCCGTTCTCAATTAAAGGCTTTAAAGCTAACTGTGAAGCTGTAGGATAGCAGCCTGGCAGTGAGATCATCTTGGTATTCTGAAGAGCTTTTACATCAACATACTCAGCTAAAGCGTAAACAGCTTTCTTTAAAAGATCTTTGTGCTCATGAGCAAAGCCATATGCCTTTTCAAAGACATCAGTATTTGAAATTCTAAAAGCACCTGACAGATCAAATACAGCAACACCTGCATCTACCAAGGCAGGAGCAATATCATGACTTACTTTATGATCAGTTGCTAAAAATACAGCATCAGCAATATCAATAATGTCTTTTGCACCGGTTAATGGCTGTAGAACCTTATCACATACACCATTTAACTCGCCGTAAAGTTCTGAAATCTTTTTACCTTTATCCAGTGAATTTTCTGATACAAACAGACCTGTAAGTTCTAACTTCTCATGTCTTGAAATAATTCTGCAAAGCTGAGCTCCAGCATAACCACTAGCGCCTACAACAGCTACCTTTACCATGTTTATCTCCGTTATTTATAAGAGCCTAAATTAAATTTTTACAACTATGCAAACTAGTTTAACTTATGTAGAAAAAATGTAGGCAATTCTTGTAAAACCAATGGATTTGCACCATTTTTCACCAGGTAGAGAATAAAGATAGAAAATGAATTTGATTGAGACAATCTATTCCATAAAGAGCGCTGCGTACACTTTATGGAATGATTTTTTTAATGAGGTGTTATAAAGACTAGTCTATGCAAAGCTAATAGTGAGATGCAAATAATGCTCTGCACTCAGGTGGCATATCTCTCTTCTTTTTAACTTGAGGTTTACCTTTTTTAGCTGGCTTTTGTGCATATTTCTGTGGATAGAGCCATGAGTCTAATTCCTGACCACAGCCATCTCCCTGTGGAGCTTTAGCCTGATTTACACACAAAGGACTGTCTAATGGGCAGGCAAGTCTTACATGCATATGACCACGGTGACCAAACCATGGACGCAATTTTTGCAGCCAGCTCTTATCGTGACCTTCATAGACCTGACATAATGCTTTTTTAATACCAGGTGCTACAAAGATCCTTTCTACACGACTGTCTGAAGCTGCTAGATAAATTAAAGCTACACGTCTTTTATCAAAGTTCTTAGTTACCCTGTTATGAGTATCCACAAGATATACATCCTGAGGATGGGAGAGCTCATAGAAAGATTTCTTTGGAGTTGCAAAGTCAAAAGAAATATCTACATCAAGACCTGACTGATGTGAACCATGACTTGAACCACCACCGAATGAGCCACCACGTCTTTTGGATAAATCACCTATCAAAAGATCAGGTAAATTGTAGTGCTTGGCTTTTAATACTAACTTCTGGATGTAATCAATAAGCTCCGGGTGGCCATAGTTTCTGCCCCGTCCCCAGATCTGAACCTGATAATTGTTGCCGTTATTAAGAGGAACAGCACCTTTAATACAGCCGTTTGCATATTCACCGATTACCTCTGCAGCTGTAGCTGTTCCTACAAATGCATTGGCGCTAAATAATAAAGCTGCCGTAAGTGCAGCAGCTTTTAAAGATTTTAAGATCATTTTTACTATATCTTCTACGCAGAGATCTTTACGAACCTGACTACATAGCTAATTACTCAAAACTGAACAGTCTTCTAAAGAATCCTACCTTAGCAGCAGAGATAATTTCTACTTCAATAGATATTCCCTGGAAACAAAACTGGAATGGAGGAATTTCAATATTGTCATCCTGCATTGCAGCAAATATTCTTTTGAGCTCATTATACAGTTTTACAAGATATTCATAAGCACATCTTTCAAGAATTTGGTGCAAACTGTTTCTTACATCTACTAGCTCAGTTGCATCATTGGCTCTTACTGTTCTTACAATTTCAGCAATGTTGCAACCTGTAATAAACTGTATCCACAGTTTTAAAGATGGGGTAAGCCAAATATCTGAGAAAACATTACGAGCATCGTCATAAAGTCTGTTTAAGTTCCTTGATACAAGATCTTTGGCAGCAGCTCTTTCTTTGCCTCTGCCCTTTACCTCATAGCGTCTGTAAATGGTACGTCCTGAGGCATCACGGATCTCTTTATAGCAGTTTTTGAGCTTGGTGTCTGGAGCATTATCTGTAAAGTACAACTTTTGCACATCACTTCTACGCTCAGCATACTGCTTTTGTAAGGTATCAAAATCAAAATGCTCGAAACGAACTGCACCGTTAGAATCAAAAGACTGCTTGATTAAAGATGCTAACAGCTTTTCCTTTTGATCTCCTGATAAGAACACATCAAGATTTTCGATTATGAAGTTTGAAAAGTTCTCTAACTGAGCACTCTTTAAACGACGAACATCCCCCCTGTCTAAGGCAATCTGACGGGCTACTTCTAATCTGTGATTGTAAATTGAGTAATAGATTAGAACCCAAACCTGCATCTTGAAGTTTAAAACGTTTTTAAAGATGAACTCTGCCATCTCATTGCGACCTTCAAGATCTTCAGTTCCTCGGTTCTTTTGACGATGATATACCCAGTCACAGGCATACATACTCATCTCAAACCAGTCAATTCTGTCAGCTAGGGTGCCACTGAAGAACTCTTTAATCTCATCATCAGTTAAATCTTTAAATGAGTTTACATCGCGCTCAAACCACTTATCTTTGGTTTTAGGTAAAGGCCAGATAAAATTAAACTGCATACCACCAGCGCCCATAGAACGCTTGGACTTAGGGTGTTTTGCCATTTCTTCTAGCAGGAACCATAAAGCAGCCATCTGATGCAGGCGCTTTAAAAGAGGAGTGTAATTGGTATTCTCTTTGTCATCTGGCAACATACCAATAAAATCACACATTTTTGAAAGCGTTGTACACAAAAGAGCCTTTTCATTGTCTGCAAAAAGATCATTCCATAGCTGTACAATTGAGACTACAGCAGAACTGTTTGATAGCAGAGAGTAGAAAGGTTCAACTGTTGCATCAAAGCAGACTACTGATCTGCCTTTTAAGTAGTCAGCTTCAATCATATCCTCGATAGTAGGAAGATCACGATTATTCTCAATGAAATCTCGTGAGATCTTCATATCGACTGATGCATTAGACCAGCGAACTCGATTAGGAGTGGTTGCTGGTTTTAAAAATGAATGAACATAAACCTCTGGTCTGTCATTTTTATTGCTAGACCAGCGGAGAACGCCATATTCAAGACACAGCCCCATCTCACCTTCATTTGGAGTATATGCATCCACAAAAAAGATTGCAGGGCTTTTAGATCTTTGAGCCATATTACTTTCTAATTAGAAACTTTGAGCCGGTGCACTTGGAGCTAACAAATCAGTGTCATCTTCAAGTACAGCGCCACCATTATCAACATCAGACTGAACTTCATTAGCCATTGATGATGAGCTTCTGGCAGTTGTAGCTGGTGTTACAGTTAATGATTGTGCATTTGATGAATTATCTGATACTACAGGAGCACCATCTGATGAGTTTGGAGTACCTGAGGCATCCATATAGTCAAAGATTGGGTGGATCTTCTTGATACCGCCAACTTTTCTTGTCTGGTTGATTGCTCTTTGACCTTCATCACGAGTAATGTATCCTAACAGATATACTACGCTATCTTCGGTATAAACCTTAAATCTGCCAGAGCTAATCTTTGAACCAAATAACAGTGCACTCTTAACCTTCGAGGTAATAAATGCATCATGTGCAATTACACTTGCCTTAATAGGATCTTTATTGGATACACAGTTGAAAATTCTCTTTACGTTAGGAACTTTCTTGATATAGCCTAAAGCCCAGTTCATGTATTCTGTATCACGAGTCTGACCTACTAAGAGCACATTACCGTTTACTGATACACAGTCAACTCTAAAGACTTTAGAATCAGATCTCATACGATCATTCTTTAGAATTCTGGCTACCTGGTTTTCAATCTTCTGATCATCTACCTGAACATCAACTGTACGGCTATCTGAACCAATAAAAGCCCCCGCACCAGCTGCGGTTGCACCAACTAAAGCAGTAACGCAACCATTACAAATCAACATTGATGAAGCTGATACAGCTAAAACTAGAGTTAATTTCTTAAAATCTGATACAAAAGACATCCTTTGTTCTCCACTCTCAACAAAATAAATAATGTCGATGCTTTCATAGTTATTTTTATTATATAAGCTGATTATTGTAACAAAAAAACATCGTGTGTTCAGAGTGTTAAACAATAAAGTGAGATGCTCATTTAAAAAATATGAAGTAGCCCTTATAAAGCAAAAGCTATAAACAAGATTGACGAATGAAGTTTAATTCTGATATTTGTTTGAAGATATGTTCTATCTAGAGGATTAAAGGCTAGGAAATCCAAAGAAAACAAGAAGAACAAAAAGTTAATTACCCTGAAAAGAAAAATCCCCTGAATACAAAAACCATTCAGGGGACAACAATCAAACAAACATAAGGAGTACGTGAACTATATCACATTTTTTCATTTGTGATCACTTTCTCAAAAAATATTTTTTAAGAATTTTTATGAATTCTTATAAATCAAGAAGTTAATAAAAATTAAATTTAAAAAAATTTTTATCGCATAGTTCAGTTTTACAAAATTCAATGAAAATTCCCCTGTTTTAAGCAAAATTTGCCTCAATTTTTCAGATTTAGATCTTTTAAGTATATTCTGATCTCAATTTATATATATGTTATTGATTTTTAATAATTATTTAGTCCGCATTTTAGATGTCAGTTTACTTTAGTAGATACTGATGGTTAATTTAGTTGATACGGATTTTAAATTTGCTTTACATTTTTATGTGATTCACCTTGCACTTATTTTGAAAATTCAAAATTAGCTCTTAGGTCTTTTGTTAAGTCAGTTATATTTGTATCTTACTTAAGGCAAATATAACTGAGTTATAGAATAAAATTAAAAAATTGAGGATAGAAAAGATAACAATTCATAAAGCTGATATTTATCTTATTTTCAAAAAATTTTCACTTACTTTTTGAGCTATTTGAAGGTGAAGTAAATTGAAATTCCTGAAAAATTTTTGAAAAAAGAATCGAAAAAAATTGACAACAGCTTTGTCTATTCTTATAATGCTTTCCGTTCGGTGATTAGCGCAGCCCGGTAGCGCATCTGGTTTGGGACCAGAGGGTCGTAGGTTCGAACCCTACATCACCGACCATCTAAACTTCTCTCTTTTACCCCGTACATTTTGAAGAAAAAGTTCCAGACAATAAGATTAGAGAATTTATAGAACTACCAGTTGCTGATGCATACCTAATTTCTTAGCAAAAACTCACAATTGCATTTTAGTTACTCACGAAGAGCCAGCAAATAAAATCAATGCAAAAAAGAAAGTCCACATTCCTGATGTGTGTAATGTAATGGGAGTTCAATTCACATCAATCTATGAAATCATGAGAAAGGGAAAAGATTATCACATGAATTTAACTCCAAATAAAGTAAGTTATTACAAGAATTCTGTTTATCTCCTCACATCTTTTTTCACCCTTCCAATTAGCAATTTACTTTAAAAACTCAAGTTCAGCTTCATTTTCAGAATTTCATATTACCTTACTGATTGCTAAATCAGTTATACAGTTTAACTATAACGAGGTATAAATAATTAGTATTTTACATATACCTAAAGCGTCTATATACTTTCAATAAAGCTTAAGACATAGCAACCGAATGTTGGGCGGTTGTTTAGTTTAAGCCCCAATCAGTTTAATACTGTTTTGGATTTTTAAGATTTATCTTACCTTTGGTCCAGTGCCATTTGGCACTGGATTTTTTTATTTTGATTGTCTCAAATTTAGAGGTAAGCTTTATTGTCTTATTAACTTTTTGATTTTCTTAAAAAGAGGAAGCTGCTATTGATAACTGTTTTATAGCTTCTTTAGTTTTAGCCTCATTTGGATCTTCATCAAAGACATATAAACCTACTGGGATCTCGTAAACTAGAGTAGTAATACCTAATAAGTTTGCCTTTTTATCAGCACCGAATCCGTTTAGATTTACTGTAGCTAAAAACAAAGCATATGAGTCAGATGCTGACTGCAGCTTATACCCAAGATTTGATACAGTAGCTCCAAATGGAGCAATTCTTCTGTTAACAGAGTTCTCTACCCTGTCTAAAGGAGCTGACTTGAAGGCTTTAGCCAAATTTACATACACAAAACGACCTAACTTAAAATAGCCATAATTGCCATCTATGCCTATTTGCGTAAAAGCAATGTAGTGACTTAATCTACTGATAATTCCCTCTTCTAGAGCTTTAGTATCCATGCAGGGAGCTGCAATAAAACCAAATTTTACAGAATTGCCAAAGGCTGCTTTTGTGAACTTGTAGTAGTTAGTATCCTGATTTAGAGTACAGTAGTTCTCAGGAAGATTTATCTTAAAAGTATTATTTAAAAAAGTAGTTTCTACAGCCTCTGCTTTAAAACAGAGTAACAGCATGAAGGCTGCAATTAACTTTGATGCAATTAACTTTTTCATGACTTTTTATCCTTAGCTTATCTTATAGCCTTTGCTTTACATCTTTTGGGCAAATACAATTTAATAAAGTTAAAAACTGACGCAATTTTTGTTGAAGCTTAAGCTTATTTACTTTGCAATAACTTAGATTAGCAAAATCTTATTGCAGTCTTAAACATGTTGCTTTTTTCAAAATAAAAAAAGCTCTTAAAGCGTTGTAGCCTAAGAGCTTTGCAGAGCTTAAGAAAACTCTTTTACAAAATTGATTGTAACCGAAACTTACCTTTAATTTTTACTTACAGACTTTAAGTTATTAAAGTAGGTTGGGAAGGTCTTATTGATACACTCAGGATCATTGATAACAATATCTCTGTCAAAAGCTATTAGTGACATACACATTGCCATACGGTGATCATTGTAGGTATCAAAGGTTGGGGTTACATCATTGCGTGTTGAAGCATCAATGCTGATATAGTCCTCACCAGATTCTACCTTAACACCTAACTTTGACATTTCCTTGACCATAGCTTCAATTCTGTCAGTCTCTTTAACTCTCCAGCTGGCAATATTTCTGATAGTTATAGGACCGTCTGTATATAAGGCTAATGGCACTAAAGTCATGGCAGCATCAGGCATTGCATTCATATCAATATCAATACCGTGAAGCTTTGACTTCTTGATAATTACAGAGCTTTCTGTTTTCTTAATCTTAGCACCCATTTGAGCTAATACATCCAAAAACTTAATATCGCCCTGTACAGAATCCTCAGGTAAACCGTAGAGTTCTAACTCACCGCCAATGGCTGCAGCTGCTGCAAAGTAAGTAGCACCAGTTGCATCCCCCTCAATGAGGTAAGAGCCAGGTGAGGTATAACCTGTGCCTTCTACAGTAAACTCAGAATAACCGTTACGACTTACCACTGCGCCAAATTTTTCTATGAGTTTTACAGTCAGATCAACATAAGGTTTTGAAATTAAGTCGCCCTTAATCTTAATTTTTAGTCCACCGCAGACAGGAGCTGCCATAAGCAGAGCTGTAATAAACTGACTTGAGGTCGAACCTGAAATAGTTACCTCATGAAACTTAGGTACAGCACCACGAATACGTACTGGTGGAAAACCATCATTATTCAAGTATTCAATGTTAATACCTAATGAGCGTAAAGCCTCAGTTAATGGACCAATAGGCCTTTCCATCATGCGGGGTTCACCAGTAAGCGTGAACACACCTGTTGATACAGCTAAAGCTGCACATAATGGACGCATTGCAGTACCTGCATTGCCTAAATACAGCTCTACAGAGTTCAGTCCTTCATTAAAGACACCGCCCATACCTGTTACATCAACAGAACTTACGTTAACCTTGAGCTTTACCTTTAAAGTCTGTAAAGCCTCAATCATACGTGAGGTATCATCAGACTTTAAAACATTTAATAACTTGGTATTACCTTTAGCTAAAGCTGAAATTAACAGAGCTCTGTTAGTAAGGCTCTTAGATCCAGGCAAAATAACCTTGCCTTCTACGGACTTTATCTTTTTTAAATTAAGGGCGTTTTTCAATTATTTACTTTCCTTTAAGATCTTATCTAGGGCACTGAACAGTCTATCATTCTCTGAAGGCTTACCGATAGATATTCTTAGAATATCCTGTAACTTGTAACCTAGAAGGGGACGCACAATGATGCCTTGATGTAATAGCTTATCAGCAATTGCCTGAGCATCATAGCCCTTAAAATCAACTGCTACGAAGTTAGCCTTTGAAGGGATCATAAACAGGTTATGATCTTTGCAGAAAGTAGCATATCTTTCGCGCTCTGTTGAGTTATTCTCAACTGTCTTCTTTAAGAATTCAGTATCATCTAAAGCTGCAACAGCAGCTGCAAGAGCTACGATATTTACGTTAAATGGAGCTCTTAAACGGTTTAATAAAGAGGTGATCTCTTTATTAGCTACCATATAACCTACACGAAGACCAGCCAGACCATAAGCTTTTGAGAAGGTACGAGATACAACTAAGTTTTCAAACTCTTCAGTCCATAAAGCGGTATCTTCAAAAGTATCATCTCCACTGTTGAACTCGTTGTAAGCCTCATCGATAACAACTAATGTAGTCTTTGGAACCTTTTTAATAAATTCCTTCATAGACTTAGAGCTGATTGCTGTACCGATAGGATTTGAAGGATTAGCAAAAGCTACAATACGTGTATCCTTGTCAATGGCCTGAGCAATTGCATCTAAATCAGCATTGTAGTTTTTTAGAGGGATCACTTTAGCTTTAGCGCCGTTTACAGTAGTTTCCATTGGATAAACAACAAATGAGTACTCTGGAAAAACTACATTAACCTTATCATTTACAAAAGCAGCGAATAATAAGTTGATAAGCTCATTTGAGCCTGCGCCTAAAGTTAGCTTTTCAGGATCATAACCGAACTTATCATGTAACTTTTGCTTTAAGTAATAACCGTTTGAATCTGGGTAAATATTACCCTGCTCTACACACTTTAAAGCAGCTTCTTTAGCTTTAGGCCCCATACCAAATGGGTTCTCATTAGAAGCTAACTTGATGACATCGTTTAAACCTAACTGGCGCTGCACCTCTTCAATTGGCTTACCAGCTTGATATGGTTTGATTAAAGTAATTCCGCCATTTGCAAGTTCACTATAATTTGTCATTTTTCATATCCTTAGTTTCAATATCATCATTGTAGAGTCTTTTATAAAAAAGCTCAAACCCATGAGCTTTTATAAAAAAAACTCACCTAAAAGGTGAGCTTTTTGTAACTAAAATTCTTCTAAGCTCTAATTACAAAGCCTGATTAGAGCATCTCTTCTAATTCCCGCTGATGTTGCTTACGCTGTGCCTTCTGGTCATACATCAACTGATCAGCTGCTACGATGAACTCATCTGGAGTTGGGTATTTCTCTGAATACTGTACATGACCTATAGATAAAGAAATAGTCATGGCATAGTGTCCTGAGTTATTACACTTGTTAAGCTCTTCTTCTAAAGTATTAATATAGTTCTGAGCGGTCTCAGTAGTAGATTCTTTTAAGACTACAGTAAACTCATCACCTGCGTATCTGCAGATAAAACAGTTCTTTTTAAAGGCTGCCTTTTTAAGGCATGAAGCAACAGTTAATAAAGCCTTATCGCCCTGATTATGGCCATAGGTGTCATTGATACCTTTAAAATCGTTAATATCAATAAAGATAAGACCTAGGTTTTGGTCTAGTTCATCTGTCTTTTCAAATAATCTGCCAAGATATCTCATGAGCTCTTTACGGTTGTTTAAACCTGTCAAGAAATCTACAGATACTGCTCTGTCCTGAGAGATTAACTGCATTACAAAGACCATGCAGACTAAAATTCCGAGCATGCATGGTAAGTTAAAATACCAGCCTAACGGGATCAGGATAAAAGGACCACATACAAAGACAATTCTTAAAAAGAGTGATGCTCTTTTTGAAACAATTGAACCTTCACAAAGATCTTTTAGGAACTTGTTAAGATCTTTGGCGGCTAACAGGAAAAAGATTAACTTTAAAATTGGGATAAATACTAAAAATATCCTGTCAGAAAAAGATATTCCCTGTTCACAAGAGTACTCATAGATAATATGGGTTGCTTTATATACATAGATGAATGAAGTTAAGACAAAGACAAAATAGATAAAATGTCTTAGTTTATCATTCATAAAGTGCGTGCCGTATGCATTAACTTTTAGCAGGACAAACAGGATAAAAGGTGTGGCATAAGACACATATCCAAAGATGAAACAAACTGAGGCATAGACAATCTCAAAGCTCATCTGATGTGAAAAGACTGTTGTTTCTTTAAAGACATCTAAAAGCGTATAGATACCTAATAATACTGCCTGAACCATTAAAAAAACAGACAAATTAAAAGTAATTTTTGAATTTGAAGATACTTCTAATGACTGATTTTTTAATAAGGAAAACAGAATAAAAATCGATGCGACTGCAAAATAGAACATCGAAGTTGAATTGATGCTAATAGTCTCCATTTACAGCTCCCTGATTCTTATTTTGCTTATCTAAGTACATAAGCTTATCTGCTTTTGCAATCAGCTCCTTAATATTCTTTGCATTTGGAGCTACAGGAACGTAACCGCAACTTACAGTCAAATCATACTGTTTATTGGAAAAGATAAGTCTTTCTTCTAATTCATAGGTAATGTTCTGTATGATCCTTTTGACTTTGTTTTCATCAGGGCCATTAACAACTAAGACGAACTCATCACCGCCCATTCTGGCAACAAAGGAATTAGTCTCACCGGCGATACTCTTTAAAGTCTTACCTACTAAAGAAATGGCCTCATCACCTTCAATATGACCATAGGTATCATTGATATGTTTGAACTTATCAATATCAATAAAAACAATAAAAGCAGCTCCATGCTCACGTGAGACAAAAGCATTATTGATGTACTTATTAAAGCTTACACGGTTGTTAACACCTGAGAGAGCATCCTGAGAAATTAATGTCTTAGAACGAGTCATGATGTTAAATATAAGAAGAGCGGTAATTGAGGTTGCAAAATCTACATAACCAAAGATTAGCTGCTGTAAGAACAGCGCTGTGCACAGGATTAAATAGAAAAAGAAATGTTTTCTTGCTACATACTTGATATCAAAATCAAGATTATAAACATAGGTTTTATAGCAAAGCCATGAACCTATGAGAATATAGAAATTGATGATGAAATATAAACTGGTACCGGTAGCAGTTGAAATTAAAGAAACATCAGTAGCACTAAAGGCGCTGATATTAAAGAACACTAATAAAGATGCTTCAAAGATGGCTGGTACCACATAAGCCCAATCCGATTTTAAGTCATTTCTCTGATACTTTTCTTTTAATTCATTTAAAACAAGGTAGAACACAGAGACTATAGACAGCAGTAAGGATAACTGCCACATTAAGGTTAACAGATATGAGTTTAAAAAGAGTGAATCACGGTAGCTAGATACTGTTACAGCAATATCAGTTGCCTGTGTCACAAACACAGTCAAAATAGAAATGACATGAATATTGACAAATCTTTTTTCTGTTTTTATAACAGAATAAAGCATTGGTAACAAAATCATGGAATTAAATATAACTAACCAGATTTTGCCTAAAATAATGTCCAAAACACACCTATTATTGTTCTTGTTATTGTTCTTGTTATGCTGTACTAAAAACTTTCAAAAAAAAGAATTCTCTCAGAAAGCAAAAAAGCTTCTGATGCAATAAATATAAATAAGTATTCTGCTATGTTTTTCTGATAAAAATTATCTATATTGTTTATAAGTTACCGGGTAAATAACTTTTTACAGTTTCTTATAATTTCTTTTCTTGTAGAAAAGCTAAAACGTGTTAATAAAATTTTGACTAATTTTAAGGCTATTGAGCACTTATTGGCAATGAAAAATCGAAAATGAAATAGATTTTTTTGCGTGATCTGTGATGATAATAGACAAATCTGCCAGTTGCCTGGCAGATAGAATAAAGCTTTGCTCTTAAGCACGAACTTCTTTGCTGTCAGCATCAAAGTCATGATCAAGGCCCTGGATCTGAGGTTTGCCATCTTTCCAGTATGGGGAGAGTTTGCGTAAGGTACTGATGATGCCTGGTAATACCTCAATTGTCTTATCAATTTCAGCTTCTGTGGTGAATCTTGATAAAGAGAAACGGATGGTACCGTGAGCTGCTGAGAAAGGAACATTCATAGCTCTCATCACATGGCTAGGCTCTAGTGATTCTGATGAACAGGCTGAACCTGAGGATGCTGCAATACCATACTCATTTAACATCAATAGAATTGCCTCACCTTCTACGAACTTGAATGCTACGTTTAAGGTATTGTCAGTTCTTCTTGACTCATCACCGGTTACAAAGCAGTCTGGAATTGCCTTTAAGATACCCTGCTCTAGTTTATCTCTTAGAGCTTTTACTCTTGAAGATACAACTGACAGGTTCTTTTTAGCTAATTCACAGGCTACACCTAAACCTACGATATATGGCACGTTCTCAGTACCAGCTCTTCTACCGCGCTCCTGATGACCGCCCTTCATGAATGGTATAAATCTGGTACCACGTCTTACATATAAAACACCGATACCCTTTGGAGCATGGATCTTATGACCTGAGAATGAGAGCATATTGATCTTGGTGTCTTTTAAAGAAATAGGCACTTTTGCTACAGCCTGAACTGCATCGGTGTGGAACATTACTCCATGCTTGTAAGCAATCTCTGCTAGCTCTGGAACTGGGTAAATGTTACCAGTCTCGTTATTAGCCCACATAACTGATGCTAGTGCTGTATTTGGAGTTAATAAGTTTTCAAACTCTTTTAAATCAAGATCACCATGATTTGAAACTTTTAAATATTTGATGGTAGCACCATGTGAGGATAAGAAATCACAAGTCTGCATGATAGCAGGGTGCTCAACTGGAGTTGTTACAATCTCTGTCTTACCCTTTTGTGACCATAAAGCTGACCATAAAGCGGTATTGTCTGACTCGGTTGCGCATGAGGTAAAGATAATCTCATCAGGATGCTCAGCACCTAGAAAATCAGCTACCTGCTCACGAGCTTTTGCAATTGCCTTTTCTACAGGAACACCATAACCATGCTGTGATGAGGCATTACCAAAATATACGCTCAAATATGGCTGCATTGCCTCTACCACTTGAGGATCAATCTGAGTGGTAGCGTTGTTGTCTAGGTAAATACCACCTAAACCTGCGCCTAAATTCATATTATCCATTTTTGTCTCTGTTTAATAAATTCTGTTGACTAAACAGTCTGCAATCTTAATCAATTCTAAATTGCAGACTAAAACTCATGTTTACAACAAACAAGCTTTTAAGTTAAAGCTTGATTATCTTGTAGCAACGCTAATCTGACGACCGGTACCATCAGTTAATTTCTGCTTGATAAAGCCTAAGGTCATGTCTTTCATCATGCCAGAAGCTACAGGACCTGACAGTTTTACAATCACGTCAGCACCAGAGATAGCATCCAGCTCTACTGATGAACCTTCACCTAAACCTTGAGAAATCTCTTCTAAGATCTTCTTTACATCATCATAGATAGGAGATGACTTGGTCTTCTCATCAATAGCAGCATTTACAGCAGCGCTTGCTGCACTTGCACTAGTTGTACTTGAAGAGGCAGTAGTTGAACTGATTGAGCTAAAACCTGTTGCAGGAGCTGTAGAGGTTGTAATAGTAATTGAAGGAATAGGAGTTGGTGCATGACCAGGTCTTGGTACGCCACATTTTTCAAGATCAACCCAAACCTCGTCGATGATCTCTTCAATTCTCATCTTGCAGCTACCACAACCACCACCAGCTTTAGTGTAGTTGGTAACTTCTTCAACTGTAGTTAAATGATTTTCCCATACAGCCTTTTTAATCTTGTTGATACCCACACCGAAACAGTGACAGATTAACTCTCCGTCATCATGTGAGTGCTCATATGACTGTCCATGGTAATTAGCAATAGCAGCATCTAATGCTTCACGGCCCATCACAGAGCAGTGCATCTTCTCAGGAGGAAGACCACCTAAGTAATCTACAATTTCCTGATTGGTGATCTTTTCAGCTTCTTTTAGAGTTTTACCCTTTAACATTTCGGTTAAAGCTGATGATGAAGCAATCGCACTGCCACAACCGTAGGTCTGGAATGCTGCATCCTCAATAACTTCAGTTGCAGGATCAATTTTTAACATTAAACGCAAAGCATCACCACAAATGATTGAGCCTACGTCACCAACACCATTTGCATCTTCAATCACACGTGCATTACGTGGATGAAGGAAATGATCTTTAACTTTATCTGAATAATCCCACATTTTGTGTTCCTTCTAATTGCTAGTGGTACTAATAAAAAACTTGTTCTAAAAAGTAACGTTACCTGTAAATTACAAAATCTGTAAATTAACAATGCAACAAAGTAACTTCCTGATAACTAATGCTAACTTTCTCTGTTATGGTGCTAAAGTTGTGTCGCTAAAAAGAGACTTCCCTTAAGATTTATCTTTTTTATTATCCTCAGCTTTTTGCTCCAGAGTTTTCAGATCCATAGGAGCTCTTGAGGAGAATTCTTTTTTTAAAACTAACTGTACTTTAGTTTTGCCATAATTCTGTTCTAAATTAAGTGCAAAATTATTTAACTTTTCAATACTATCAAAAGAAGCTATCGCCATATAGGTATAGTCAGCTCCAAGTCTGTATAAAGAGCTGACACAAAGAGTCTTTTTCATATAAGACACAAAATCTGCTTCTTTTACTATATTTACACAAACATATAAAACAGCTTCAACAGTAAGTGCAAAGGTACCAGGATTTATTGAAACAGTATAAGCTTCAATTACATGATTTTCTTCTAAACGTCTTAGTCTTGCAGCTACAGCAGGGGCACTCATAGAGACTTTAGCACCTAAATCTCGTAAGGATAAGCGACTGTCATCTCTTAGTGCACACAAAAGCAGTAAATCTGCAGTATCAAGACTAATCATGAACGATCTCCACTACCTCAAAGCCAGCATCAATGATAGCATCCTTAATAGCGTTATCTTCAACACCGTCTTTTAAAGTTAAAGTAGCTTTTTTCTGCTCAAGTGAAACTTCAACCTCACCTTTTGAAGAGAATGGAGTTAAAGCTTTTTGTACGCTTTTTACACAGTGTTGACACTGCATACCGTTAATTTTAACTGTAGTCATCTTCTTATTACCTGTTAAAGTATTCTCATCCTTTATATCAGATACTTCATTATTCTTTAAAACTTTCATTAAGCTCAGTCTTAGTGCATTTAAAACCACACAAACAGAGCTTATTCCCATAAGAGCTGAGCATAACATTGGGTTTAGCTTTACTCCTAAACTCTCATAGAAAAGACCTGCTGCAACTGGGATAGTTAATACGTTATAGATTAAAGCCCAGAATAAATTCTCTTTAATGTTAAGCATAGTCTTAAATGAAATTAAGTAAGCATTAAAGACATCTGTGATCTTTTCATGCAACAATATCACATCACAGGCAGACACTGCGATATCAGCTGTACCTTTAAGACCAATACCTACATCAGCCTGAGATAAAGAGATACTGTCATTTACACCATCACCTGCCATTGCGACCTTGCGGTCTGTACTCTGCAAATTCTTAATAAAGGTAGCTTTCTGTTCAGGTGTAAGCTCTGAAGCATATGAATCAAGTTTAATGCTCTTTGCCACATCACGGGCAGGACCATCACTGTCACCTGTTAGCATCAAAGTCTCTTTACCATATGCTCTTAAAGACTTAACCAGATCTTTAGCATCTTTCTTTAAGGTATCTTTTACAGTGATGTAAGCTACGATATCTTTACCTTTTAATAAAGTTAAAACTAAAGCTCCGCTGTAGGCCATAGTCTTTTTTAGCTGTACGCCAAAGGCACTGTCAGAAACACCTAGTCTCTTTAGCATTCTGTCATTACCAAAGGAGAAAATACTGTTATCAATAGTACCTTTTACTCCCTCCCCTTTTACATAAGCATAATCTGAAAGCTCATGAGCTTTTGCTTCAGGGAAGCTTGATACTATGGAACGAGCTATAGGATGTGAACTCTTTTTCTCAAGAGAAATAAGCACGCTCTGTAAAAATTGATCTGAAAGTGACTTATCAATCTTTTCAACAGAGCTTACAGACATTCTGCCGTAAGTTAAGGTGCCAGTCTTATCAAAGGCAAAGACTTTTACTCGGCTTAATTCTTCTAGAGCTTCTGGATTTTTAAAGATGATACCTTCTTTGGCGGCACGGCCGGTACCAGCTACAACTGCTACAGGAGTTGCAAGCCCCAAAGCACATGGACAGGATACTACCAGCACACTGATTGCAAACTGCAATGACAGTGATAAGGAAGAACCGTGGACAAAGTACCATAAGACAAAGGTAATCAGAGCTAAAGTTAAAATAAATGGAACAAAGTATGAAGCTACCACGTCGGCAATTCTTGCAACCGGAACTTTAGTAGCAGCAGTTTTTTCAACTAACTTTATGATCTTGCCTAAAGTGGTATCTTCACCTGTGGTGGTAACCTTTATTTCAAGATAACCGTCAGTTAAAACACTTGATGCTTTAACCTCATCTCCACTTATCTTTTTAATCTCACGGCTCTCACCTGTAAGTGAACTTTCATCGATAAAGCCTTCACCACTTACTACCACCCCGTCAACACCTAATCTTTGTCCCTGCTTTATTACTAAAACCTCGCCCTTTTTAACATCCTGCAGGGCAACTGTTTTTTGAGTACCATCCTCAGCTTTAATTACAGCAGACTCTGGAATTAAGCTGTATAAAGCATTGATAGCATCAGTAGTTTTTACTTTAGCTTTCTTTTCAATATATTTACCGATTGAAACGAAGCATAAGATACCGGCAGCCCCTTCAAAATAGACTGCTTTATCATCTATTAACACCGCACAGGTATCTGTAAACTCGATAGTTGACAGTACAAAAACAGAATAGATAAAAGAAGCAATCGCACCTAAGGATACTAAAGTATCCATATTAGTAGAAAGATGCTTTAATCCTTTAAAGGCATTTATAAAGTACTTTTTCTCAAGTACCATGACAAAGAAGGTAAGAACACCCTGCACTGCTGCATTGATAAAACCGTTATGAATAATTTCAAAACCGGTCATATGGCCCATAGAAATGAGCATGATTATAAAGGTGGAAATAATAGCTAGAATTAGATTTATAAAATCATGATCTCTTTCTTGGCTGTCTTTCTCCATAGCTTTAATTGAAGCTATGGTTGAATCCATAACTTTAGCGCCGTAACCTGCCTCTGTTACAGCATTGATTACATCTTCATCTTTAAGGTTATCTTTAAAAGTAACAGTAAGGATGTTCTGCATTAGATTAACATCAGCGTTTTCTACGCCTTTTGCTTTCATGGCTGCTTTTTGAACTCTATTAGCACAAGCTGCGCAGGACATTCCCATTACTTGGTATGTTTTGATCATGATAGTTCCCTTATTTAAACTTTCGATATATTACAGCATTAGGAGCTTTTTTAGGTGTTATTGAGAATAATTTTTGTCCACAATTATAGATTTATTTCTGTTATATAAGATTTTTAGATATCATCTCAAAAAAAACCTAAGATCGTATTCTGTAAACAGCAGATCTTAGGTTTTACTTTGAATTTATCTAGGTTTATGGCTACTTAAAGCTCAAAGTTCTCATAGCATTTAAAACAGCAATGATAAGTACGCCTACATCACCAAAGATTGCCATCCAGATATTTGCAAAACCTAAGGCGCCCAGAATCAGGATTAAAAACTTAATCCCCATCACCATATACATATTAGAGATAGCTAAACTGCAGGTTCTTCTAGCTAAATTAATGGTCTTAGGAATAGTATTAAGATCATCATGCATAATAACCACGTCGGCAGCTTCTACAGCACAAGCTGATCCGATATCTCCCATCGCAATACCTACATCAGCACATGAGAGCACTGGAGCATCATTTAAACCATCACCTGTAAAGGCAGCAGGAGTATTCTCCTCTTTGAACTTGTTAAAGTTATCCAATTTATCCTGAGGTGTTTGCTCATAGAAAACTTTATCTAAGTGAAGCTCATTTGCAATATTCTCAGCAACTGCTTTTCTGTCACCTGTAATTAAACAGGTCTTAATGCCAAGTTTAGATAAAGCGCTCATCATAGATTTAGCTTCACTCTTTAACTCATCGAATAACTCGATAATACCTAAGAGTTTGTCATAAGAACTTACATAGATTGCGGTTCTGCCGTTCTTATTTACAGGAACTTCACCTTTTACATATTCTTTTACTAAGTCTGCTTTTCCTACAGCAATCTTGCGTCCATCAACAACTCCTGTAATACCAAGACCTGCGCGCTCTTCTATTTCTGTAACTTCAACATCTTCGACTTGAAGCTCATTTGCATGATTTACTACAGATAAAGCTACAGGATGAGTTGATTTTTGCTCCAGAGCTTTTGCATAGGTAAAGATTGTCTTTTCATCGGCATTAGAAAACTTTTCAACATTTACTACCCTAAACTTGCCGTAAGTTAAGGTACCTGTTTTATCAAAGGCAATGGCCTTTAACTTTGATAAAGTCTCCAAATGGATAGTGCCTTTTACAATTACACCAATCTTACTGATAGCTCCCATGCCGCCAAAGAAAGACAGAGGCACAGAGAGAACCAGTGCACATGGGCAGGATACAACTAAGAATACCAGAGCTCTTTCAATCCAGTCAGAAAAACTTGCACTAGGAACTACTACAGGTACCAAAGCTAAAAGACAGGCTGAAACTACCACAATAGGTGTATACCAGACAGCAAATCGTCTTATGAGGTTCTCAGGACGTGACTTATTAGCTGAAGCATCTTCAATTAAGTTTAACAGACGTGTAATTGAAGAGTTTTTATGTAAGGTATTTACCTTTAAGGTAATCACTTTACCTTGATTGATACAGCCTGATGGAACAGATTCACCTTTTTTATACAAACGTGGCTCTGACTCACCTGTAAGAGCTGAGGTATCAATAGCAGCGCTATCTTCAATTAAATTACCATCAATAGCTACAGATTCACCTGCTAAAACTCTAATGAGATCTCCTATCTTTACCTGTCTTGGTTTGACGATAGTTTCAGTACCATCTGCATTAACAAGTCTTACTTTTGATGGCTTTAGTTTTACAAGATTGGAGATCTCGGTATGAGCTCTACCAGAGGCATATTCTTCAAAAATCTCACCTATCTTATAAAAGACCATCACCGCTAAAGCTTCTGGAAGATCCTGCAAAGCAAAGGCTCCAAATGTTGCAATCATCATTAAGAACTGCTCTGACATACGATGTTGCTTAAATAAAGTCTTAAAAGCTGCTACGATAATGTCAGTTGCAATTAAAAGATATGCAATTACAGCTATAGTAACCTGTACTTCAAAAGGAATTGAAGCTATTGAAGAGTATTTTACAAATACCAGGTAGAGCATACATACAGTTGCAATACCTAAAAATACTTTTTCATATTTCTCATAGAGTTCTTTCATAGTGTTTTCCTTCTTACTTGAACTTTACCTTAACGAAACTTTTATCTTTTTTCAAATTAGTGATTAACTTTTCTATAGTTTATTATTCTATATTTGAGCAATTATGCAACTATTAACTTCTAAAAAAACGCAGTTTCCTGCGTTTTCTTTAAAAGTTAATCACGTAGCGAAATGTTAATACCATCTTCAAAGCCGTTAGCTACTGACTGAGCCTGTTCTACAACTGCATCTTCATCAGCATCATCATTTACATCTAATACTAATGAGCCCATAGAGAAATTTAAATTTGCATCATTAAAAGCATCTTTTAATAAGCCTTCTAATTTAGATGCACAATGTGGACAATCAAGACCAGAAATATCGCAACGAACTTTCATAATATTCTTCCTAAGTAATGAAATACTAAATATAACTTCTGATTTAATTATACGACAGTTGCGCACATATTCAACTATTATTTAAAATTTCTTATAAAAAGCTCGCAAGACTTTTATCTTATTGATCTTCAGATCTTTTAAATGATGCTTACGAGAAAAAAAGCTATAAGCATTATGTTAGATTTTGATTACTTTAGCTTCATTGTCCTTTAAAGTAGTTTAGGTGCTTAGTAATATTTCCTGGCTCTTTACCACTAATCTGTAAGAAAGATTCAAACATATTCATGAGCAAAGTTTTGCCAAAACGGCTTGGTCTTGTAAAGAGCAGTACGTTTGAGCCTTTAACTTTAGACTTATCATCTGCTGTAGTGATATCTGCAAACACTTCTTTTAAGTAAGGTGTCTTATCAACATAGTAGCAGCTACTTGTGATTAGCTCTGCAAAGTTATCAACACTTGTTGGTAATGGTAAGAATTGTTTGTTGCTCATGATGAGGATCCTAGTTCTTATACTTTTGACTCTTGCTACTACTTAAGTTTTTTACAAACTACAAGGCAATCTTTTTTACAGAATACCAAGCCGTAAGCATAGATATCTGTAATTTTAGATTGCTTTAAAAATGGTAAAGCGTAGTTCTTCTCTTCAATCTGAGATAAAGCTTTTGTTGCAAGCTCATCCATATCCTCTTCATTAGAGGTAGCTTTAATCTCAATGATTACAGCTTTGGTATTACGCTCTGCTTTAAAGGTAATATCAGGATAACCATTACCTGACTCATAATTAGAATGGTATTCTGATATGAGTTTCTCGCAACTTGTGAAGATACCATTTATAAAGCCATGATAGTAGTTCTCTAAAGGAGCTTTAGTTGCTGTATCTCTAATTGAGACATATTTTTGTAGCATGTCAAAGAAGATGTCATAAGTTTCTTTTTGATTGCCGCAAGACAAAGCATCAACTAACTTATTATGTAGGTTATGCTTTATAAACACAGAACTAAATCTCTTTTGAATATCATTTTTAAAGCATTTTCTGATTTCTAAATTAGGTATTCTTACATAGACT
>SAMEA3663061__coassemble_294_pt1 | contig 31658 bp, 25 predicted proteins | sample SAMEA3663061__metabat2_low_PE_004 | metagenome-assembled genome bin SAMEA3663061 (sample SAMEA3663061) | pig gut metagenome | biome: pig gut; feature: pig-associated habitat; material: faeces | place: France | collected 2012
ATTACTTTGAAGGGATTTTGTCTTTATTGTGTATACTAGTCGGTAAAATTTGGGTGAGTGAGCTTAAAAGCTCCTTTTCAAGAATAGCCTGTTCTCTTTTTCTGTAGCTCTGCTGAGATTTCTTATCAAGTTTTAGTACCTTGTATTCTCTTGATACGTTTTCGGATATGAAGTCAGGAGTGCTGCTGTACACACAGTATCAAGATCTGCTTTTATAAAATTAATCTGTTTTATCATTATTGATTATAAAATTTTATAATCAATCACACAGAATGATCTAGTAAGTTTAGTTATGATCCGATTTTCGACAGTTGTACTAATGTACAATTCTCCAAGTCATTGATAGATAAGACTTGGAGGGTATTTCCTTTCTTAATCGTCAACAATCATTTCTGGCGACGTTTTAATTTTTTCAAAATATTTTTTAGGGTATCTTTCATAACAATCTGCTTGCCTAATTCTTTAAGATCAAAGCATTCGAGAAGTTCTGACATCAGCTCACTGTTGTTGTAGTCAGGGGCAAAGGCCTGACCTTCTGCTATGCTGATTAAGCTCAGCTCTCTAATAGCATCGAGTATCTCAGGTACAGTATATTTGCCCTCAGGATATTTAAGATTATCGATATGGTGTTTTGCAACCTTTCTTTCTATGCCTCTGATAAGAAGTAAGGCCATAAAACAGGTCTGAAAGTGAGCTACAATTCTTGAGCCTTTATTATGATAGAAAGGACGGGATTTGAGGTTGGTTTTCATAATGCGGAAACACTCTTCAATCTCCCATCTTCTCTGGGCAATGGCAATGATTTGCTGAACAGAGCACTGTTCTTTAAACAGGTTGGTGGCGGTGCAGTAAAAGCCGTCATACAAAGCGTCATTCTCGGCTTTCTGCTTATTGATAGTAGCCTTGGTCTTTGTGGCTTTCTCTCCATTGTCCGTAGTATGATCCTGAGATACATAAGCACGAGGAGATGTATCACGTTCATACTTGTAGGAGCCACTGTCAATCATCTTTTCAGCACGCATTAACTTACGCTGTCTTAAAGCTCTCTGATAGTCCTGGTACTTCAGAGAAAAGGTCATGATTAGTGGGTCCACACCATTAACTTCGGTCTACCTACATAATCTAAAATTGCCCCTTATTTAGCATTCAAAAATATTCATACCCCCTACACTTAAAAACGCAGCAATTTCGCTGTTATTTTTATGGAACCTGAAAATGAATCAGGGAAAAATTATGAATATATATCTATTAAGGCAATTATGCCTGACGATCCTCTCCGGAAAGTCTTTAAATGAAACTAAAGCTCAACTAAATGTAGCCCGCTCCACAGTCATCAGATACAAGAAGAAACTAAGAGATGCAAAGATCATGTCTTAATTGGCTCTTAATGATGATGAATTTATAAGAGCAATGTATGGAGCAAAAGCTGTTGTAGAGAAAAAGCCCAGCAAGACGACTGTTCATATTGGTAAAGACAATCCAAATCACACTAAGAAAGATATTTACGATGCTGATTTTAAGGCTTATGCCAAGAGGTACGCTGAAGATCATAATGTGAAGAAGTCTGATATTTACGTTGACTACGTAAAGGACGCTACAGCTCTCGGTAAGTCATACCTCTATAGCAGTTTTTTGAAAATGCCTGTATACAAAAAAACAGACTGGCAGCTTAAGATAATACTGTCAGGCTGTTTTTGACTTAGCAAATATTACTGATCTCTCTGATCTTCAACTCGACGTGTCTTCTTTTCACATCTTGCCAGTGTGCCCACAGGAGCAATAGCTACGTGAGGTGTTACACCGAGCTTTGATTTTGCAAGTTTTGCAATGGTTCTGGCTGTTTCTGCAAAGTCAACACGACCTTCAGCCTCAGCTGTAATGTGAAGCACATCTTTGTGGGTATCAGCATCTCTTGCAAGAATAATTCTGTACTCACTGCCAACACCGTCAACCATGCCTAGAATACCTTCAATCTGGCTTGGGAACATATTAACGCCGTGGATTTTGAACATATCATCGCTTCGACCCTGAATAATACCCAAACGAGGATACTTACTGCCACATGAGCACTCACCCGGAATGATTCTTGAGAGATCGTGGGTTCTAAAGCGTAACAGTGGAGCTCCTTCCTTAACAAGAGTGGTGATTACAATTTCACCAGGCTCACCGTCAGGAACTCTCTTTCCTGTAACAGGATCAATGATTTCTATGTATACAAAATCATCCCAGTAGTGTATACCGTTCTCAGCTTCACAGCTGATACCGATGCCAGGACCGTAGATCTCTGTTAAACCGTAGATGTCAAAGAGTTTAATCCCCAGATTCTTTTTGATGGTATTACGCATCTTGTCGCTCCAGCGTTCTGATCCGATAACACCCTTCTTTAAAAAGATCTGATCGCGAATACCGCGACGTGTTATTTCCTCTGACAGAAGTAGGGCATATGATGAGGTTGCACATAAAACAGTTGATTTTAAGTCCATCATCATGGTCAGCTGTTTATCGGTATTGCCAGGTCCCATAGGAATTGCCATTGCACCTAACTTTTCACATCCTGCTTGAAAACCGATACCTGCAGTCCACAGACCGTAGCCTGGAGTGATATGAATTCTGTCTGTCTTAGTAATGCCTGCTGTTTCATAGCAGCGTGCAAACATGGTTGCCCAGTCGTCAACATCCTTTTTTGTATAGGGAATGATCACAGGGCGACCTGTGGTACCGGATGATGAATGAATTCTGACAACCTCGCTGTCATCTACAGCCTGAATTCCCAATGGGTAGGCAAATCGTAAATCGTCTTTGCATGAAAAAGGAATTCTGTCAAAGTCATCCTGATTTTTACAGCCTGTTATACCCATTTCACGGTATTTTTTGCCATAAAAACTGTCTGTTTTTATAAGTCTTTTAATCTGGCTGTCAACCTGTGACAACTGTTTTTCACTGAGCAGCATATTCTTCACCTACCTTTATTCCTGCAGCAAAGGCTTTCTTGTTGATGTCAACAAACTTTGCTTTTACTTTTTGTTCAATTTCTAAAATCATGGAGTCTTTGCTGATACCTAAAAGACCAGCACCGGTTGCCACTCCAAGAATAATGATGTTAAAGAATTTGGATGAACCAAATGGTTTACAAATTTCATCAGCATCTACCACACAGGTTTTAACCTTGTGTGACTTTAAAAACTCAATCATCTTTGTGCCGTCATAACCGGTATCATTTAAAGATTCGGTAATTGGTTTTACTGGATGAGAGTTTACAATCACACTTCCACCAATTTTCAGAAAGTGTAAGTTGCGTACAGCTTCAGCAGGCTCAAAGGCTAAGATTAAGTCAGCCTTACCATCAGGAATTAATGGTGAGAATGCCTTATCACCGATTCTGACATGACTGGTAACTGAACCACCACGCTGTGCCATACCAATAGTTTCAGCTGAATGAACGATATTACCTTCTCTCATAGCAGCTGAGGCTGTAAGTTTTGAGGCTAGAACTGTACCTTGTCCACCTACGCCACATATAAGAATGTCTTTATTCATGTTCTACCTTCTTATCTGTTTTCTCAGCTGTTTTTACTTCACATGTGCATTCATCACCATTACTTGCAACAGCTTTATGAGGGCATACCTGAGAGCAGAGCGTGCATCCTGTGCACAGACTCTCATCAATGGTTACCTTACCGTTGTTAATGATGGTAGCAGGACACCCTAACTGCTTGATGCAGATCTTGCAGTCTTTGCACTTTTCAGTCACAGTGCACTTTTTAGTACTCTTTACGATAGAAATACATGGTGACTTAAAGATAATCGCTTTAACGCCTTTGATAGCGGCGCATTCTTTTACAGCTGCAACTGATTCTTTAAGATTTAAAGGATCAGTTTTAACTACCTTTTTAACGCCTATGCCTTTTAGTACAGCTTCAATATCAACTTTGTCCACAAAGTTGCCCATGAGGTTAAAGCCAGTACCTGGGTGAGGCTGATGACCTGTCATGGCAGTAGTAGAGTTATCCAGAATACAGATAATGATATTAGCTTCATTGTAGACGGCGTTGACTACACCTGTAAGACCTGAGGCAAAGAAGGTTGAATCTCCGATAAAAGCAAATGAGGTAGCTTCTGGATCAACAAAGTTAAAACCCTGAGCCATAGTGACACCACCGCCCATACACAAGCAGGTGTCAACCATATCTAATGGTTTGGCATTACCTAAGGTATAACAGCCAATATCACCACAGAAGTAAGTCTTCTTTTTGCGCATTGCAACTTTTACAGCATAGAATGCTCCACGGTGTGGACAGCCTGCGCATAATACAGGAGGACGAACTGGCAGTTCAGGAGTCTGTGCAATAAACTTAATCTCTTTGGACTCAATGCCGTAGAACTTATCAAGAATTGAAGATACCTTGAGTACAGATAATTCACCTGAGTGAGGAACATCACCTGTAAGTTTGCCTCTTACGTTGAGCTTTAAGTGATGACGACCTGCTACTCTTAACAGCTCTTCTTCAAGATAAGGGCTTAACTCTTCAAGACAAATAATTTCATCAAGATTAGATACTGACTTTAGGATAAAGTCTTCAGGTAAAGGATAGGGGGTTGCAACCTGAATCAAGCATACATCATCATGCTCAATCTGGTATTCTTTAGCATAAGCATAGCTTACACCAGATGCTACGACAGCTTTCTTACAACCATCTTTTTTACCAGTTATGGTATTAAATCTGTAGGAGCTTAGATCTTTTCCATATTGAACATTACGTTCTTCGATTAACGCATGGTTTTTATTTGAGAGCTTTGGGAAAATCACCCATTTACTTGAGTCTTTTACAAAGCCTTCATATGGTTTTACTTTATAGTTCTCATCAAACTCAATTGAAGCATAACCATGACATACACGAGTAGTAGGACGGAGAATTACAGGAGTGAGGTATTTCTCTGACAACTCGAAGGCATCCTTAACCATGTAAAAGGCTTGCTCTGGGGAGGCAGGATCAAGTACAGGAATTCTGCAAAATGAAGCAAAGCGTCTAGTGTCCTGCTCTGTCTGAGATGATATAGGACCTGGATCGTCAGCAACAGCTATGACCATGCCTCCTTTTACGCCCACATAAGCTAAGCTCATTAGTGGATCAGAGGCTACATTAAGTCCTACCTGTTTCATGGTCACCATTGAGCGCGCGCCAGAGTAAGCTGCACTTGTAGCAACTTCCATCGCAGCTTTTTCGTTTACAGACCATTCAAGGTGAACACCATCATGTGGTGCATGAAAAATTGATTCTATGATCTCGGTTGAGGGAGTTCCAGGATAACCTGCAACTAGTTTTACACCTGAGCACAAAGCGCCAGCAGCAATTGCGCTATTGCCCATTACATAATCTTTACGCATGTGTGATTCTTTATATTGTTATTTTTTATAGTATCGTATGTGCTTTCTAGTAATGACATTAAATACAGTAATTGCTCATTACTTTATGCAGTAATAATAACCTTTTAATGATAAAAAAACTAAGAACGTGACATCATAGTGACAATGCTTGTTTTTAGTGCACTAAAGAGAGGTAATTTGAAGGAGTTTAGGAAAATTGTCATAAATAAAAGCTCTACATGGTGTAGAGCTTGAAAAGCAACTTTAAATTTCTTTAAAAACTTTGTTAGTAGAGCCTCTTTAAGATCTCATCATCAATCTTAAAGGTATGTTCAACTGCAGGAAAAGAAGAGTCTTTAACTTCTTTTGCATAGTTATCAAAAGCTTCTTTCATGGTTTTGCCAATCTCAGCAAAGTGCTTTACAAACTTAGGAGAGAAGTCCTGATACATACCTAACATATCCTGATATACAAGAATTTGTCCGTCACACTCTACACCTGCACCGATACCGATGGTTGGAATTGAGAGCTTTTCAGTTACGATAGTAGCTAACTTTGCAGGAACGCATTCAAGTACAATTGCAAAAGCACCAGCCTCTTGTAATGCCAAAGCATCCTCAATTAAGTCTTTGGCAGCTTTTTCAGTCTTGCCCTGAACCTTATGTCCGCCAAAAGCATTTACTGACTGTGGAGTCATACCCAAATGACCGCAGACAGGAATACCAGAGGAAACAATTCTTTTTACAGTAGCAGCAACCGCTCTTCCTCCTTCAAGTTTCACAGCATTAGCTCTACCTTCTTTTAAAAGACGGCCAGCGTTAATCAAAGCTTGTTCAGCATTTACCTGATAAGACATAAAAGGCATATCTGCGATGATAAGTTTGCTTTTACAACCACGAGCTACAGCACCTGTAAAAGTTATCATGTCATCGACAGTTACAGATAAAGTATCCTCATAACCTAAAATAACATTGCCAAGTGAGTCTCCTACTAAGATCGCATCTACATTTGATGCATCGATGATTTTGGCTGTTGAGGCATCATAACAGGTAAGACAGGCGATTTTTTGTTTTTCCTGTTTCATCTTGGCAAAGGTAGCAACTGTTACTTTCATTTATTTTTGTCCTCTGAAAAAAGTAAGTTTTTAATCTCGTTATAATCCTTTTGAGGATTTATATTTTTAGAAATCTCATAAAGCTTTTGACTGAGTAACCTGTACAGATCAATGTCATTATCATTAAGACAGTTCATATGCTTTTTTAATGTAATAGCATCATTTCTTAACACAGGTCCTGTAAGAGCGTGAGTGACACCTTGTGCGATGATGTTATTAGCATTGTTAATAAAGAGGGGCGTGAGGGCTTTTAAAGCATCATCTTTTGAAAATCCACATTCGCACAATAAGTCCTGTCCCATGGAAAACAGACCTACCACACAGTTACTTACAAGCACAGATGCTAAATGATATTTTGCTTTTAAATCATCAGGGGAGGCATCAGAACTTAATACTGTGTGTTGAATACCAGTTTCATTAAGAAGGAACTTTATTTTTTGAATACCAGTATTAGATCCTTCTAATGTAAAAAAAGCCTTTTGAATGGAATCTATTGAAGTCTCTTTTGAATTAAAAGCAAGCATTGGATGTAAAGACACTGTATCTGTAAGCTCTGAGCTCTTTTTAAATGCCGAGATTGCAGATAAAACACCTGAGCAATGGACTAATAACTTGTCTTTTAAAGCTTCTTTTCCTAATAGATACAATTCTTCATCCACAAAAGAAATGACTGAATCAGGCACAGTGATAAAAATGAAGTCTGAATTTTTGACAAGTTCAGCTATAGAGTTTGCGACTTTTGGTATGCAAGCTGTTGCTTGATTACAGGATATATTTTTTAGTAAGGAAATAGTTTCGTTTGCAGAGGTTACATGCTTTGAGTAGATAGAGGAGAGAGCAAGTAAATTGATGCCTTTATGCACATAGTATTCATAAAAGAATCTTGAAAGAGAAGAGCCTACTTTTCCAGCACCAATAAAACCAATCATTAACTTATCCTTATATTTGATTTATAGCTATCGATGTAGGAGAAAGATGCTGCATGAAGCAGCATCTATTTTCAATTTAAGAGCTTAGAAATAAAGATTTAATTCAAAAGACTAGTTAGTCTCTTTGAAAGAATCATCTTCAATTCTAAATGAGGTGCTCTGCTCGACAGCACGCTTAATCTCAAGTCTCTGTCTGTCTAGTTCAAGCAGCTTTGATACCATCTTGTCAGCTTCCTCTATAAGGTTCTTAGAGCTCTTATACATAGGAAGCTGTTTTAAGATCTTACTCTGTAGAACTTTAATCTTATCACCTGTAGTCTTCATCTTAAGATAGCGCTGCATGTCGTAAGATTTTAACTGGCAGAAAATTAAGCTTTGAGGATATCTTTCCTCATTTAAGGTTCTAATCACAGCAAAGCACTGACCTGCAATCACATCAGTTCTGTCATCGTTAAAGTAACCTACCTTTCCGATGGTACCTTTAATTGAGAGTACAATGTCACCTTTTTGCAGACGGCTGCGCTTTGCACGAGAATCATCTGAGCTTACTCTGATTTCTTTCTGTACATCAGACATCACACCTGTCTGCGGAATATCATTTAAATTTAGCTCATGAACAATTTCAGTGTTCTTTACTACATCAGGATCTGCTGCTGAGCATACCTGAGCGCGATAAATCTGAGCGATGTTCTCAAGCTTTAACTCACCCTTTTCAATGTAGCCTACACTCTCTTCATGCTCAGGACCTGCAACATAGCAGCTAGGATCAAATAAGCACTGATCATCATTTAATTTCATGGCGTCTAAGAAAACGCTATGACCGGTCTTTTCACCTGCTAAAACTTCCTTTAACTCTGTAGCAGCGTTCTCATTTAGAACATTATGCTGTCTGTCTGAGAGTACTGAATCAAGACAGTCTTTTCCTGATAAATCTAAGAAACTTACCTCGCCATATATAGATGTAGTATCAAATACCATTGCACACATAGGGAATGGTACCTGTCTTGTAAAAAACTTAGGCAGATTTACAACGGCCTTTAAGTGACCTTCGTTAATAATTCTCTTTCTAAAGGAAGTAGCCTCTGACTGGCTTAAATAGGTAACAGAATTGTGTACAAACATTACGAAGCGTCCTTTTACAGATTTGCTCAAAGCCTGGTAATGATTTACAGCACGATTGAACCACTCAGCAATACCCTGAGGATAGATGTTTAAGAAAGAGAATCCACCAGAAAAACTCTTATCCTCTAAAGCAGGGAAAGTAGTTGCAGTAATAGGATTAGTTAAATTGTAAACTAATGATCTGCATAGTTTTTCAGCATAAGAATCTAAGCTAAAGTGGAATCTTTTTTCTTTGTCTGCTACTTTGAAAACATCAACTTTGCAGTTGTTTTCAAACTGAAGAGCATATTCAGCATATGGGTTGTAGTTGTCTAAAACCATTACAGAGCGGCTCTTGGCATTGCTATCTTCTGTAATACCGCCTGCAACATATGAAGTAAAAACGCCAGTTAAGCGGGACTCGATAAAGAACTCAGCATGCTCTTTTAAAAGTTCAGCCTGTAATTCTGTAAAGAAATTAACTCTCTTTAAGTTGTCATTAAACATCTCAAAGCGCTGTGTATATAATTGGAAGAACTGGCTTTTGAGCAACTGATAGGTAGGCTCATCCATGTGGTTCTTATCAATATATTTAGTTATATAAGTTGTGGCATCTTTTAGTTCATCCGGTGAGTATTTATCGCCGTACTCTTTTTGAAGACAAAACAGCAAATCTTCCTTAATTGAACAGCTGTTTGCAAGTTTTGTAGAATCTGTTCTAGCTAAGTAGAAAAGGGTTGCAAGAGAAATTAGACAAGAGTTGTAATTATACCATTTCTCGCCTAAAGCACTTAAAGATTTAAACTTATCTGATTGTTCCATATTTAGATATATACGTTATATATGTTAGGTAATAATAGCATTCACGAAGACAGAATAGTTGTGATAAACATTCTTCGCAAAATTAGTAAAACTGTTAGTAATTCTAACAGAATAATAGAGTATAAAGATATAAGTAATTAAAAAATTAAGTATTAACTATGTGTAATGATTTTACTTTTTTTATGAATTTTGTGTTTTTGCATTCCTATAACAGGCTTTTATGCAGATATTGTGCAAAACACAGCTGTCACTACTAGGTATTTAAATTCACTTTTATTGTGAGAATTACAATCTTTTTTACTCATTCTTTAAAATTGGTAAAATAGAGACAGTTTTAATTAGAAGGTAAGAGAGTAAATGAGAGATCTGCTACAGTGCCGTGATGATATCGATAGAATCGATTCACAAATTTTAAAGTTATTACAAGAACGAATGGATGTTGCTACTGATATAGCCAGTTACAAGTTAGCTCATAATCAGAGCATTACTGACAGCGTTCGTGAGCATTCAAAGTTACAGACTTTAAGAAATAAGGCTAAAGAGTTAGGTCTACCTCCATCTTACATATCAGATGTCTATAAGCTTATCATTCGCCATACCTGTTCTGTTGAGCAAGAATATATCGTAGCTAAAGCAAACGAAAGTTCTATCGACAGAGATACATCGGTTGCTTTCTTGGGCACAAAAGGTAGCTACTCACATGTAGCAACCTGCAGATATTTTGAAGGTTTCAAAGGCAAGATTGATGCTCATGGTTGTGGCTCTTTTTCTGAGATTGCCAGTTTAGTAGAAACAGGAAAATGCGAGTTTGGTGTTCTTCCAATTGAGAATTCAAGCTCAGGCTCAATAAATGATGTTTTAGATGTAATGCAAACTACTAAAGCTTCAATTGTGGGGGAAATCTTTGTACCAATCGATCATGCTGTCTTAGGCGTTGAGAATATTGATTTAAGTAAGATCACAGATTTATATTCACATCCACAGCCTGTAACACAATGCTCTCACTGGATTAAAGATTTGTTGCCCAATGTAAATATTCACTACACCAAGGCTACCACAGAGGCTATGGAAATTGTCTCAAAGTTAAAAGATCCAGCTCATGTAGCCATCGGCAGTCATATGGCAGCTTCTTTTTATAACTTAGTTCCAATTTTCGACAACATTGCCAATAATATTCATAATTTCACTCGTTTTATTGTGATTTCCATGACTCCTATTGCAGTACCACAGTCAATCAGTGCTAAGACTTCTATCTCATTTAGTGTTCAGAAGTATCAGCCAGGTTCTTTAATTTCAGTGCTCTCTGAGTTCTCAAAGAGAAACATTAACATGACTAAGTTAATTTCTCGCCCAAAGATTGAATCTTCTCGTGAAACTTGGGAAGAGATCTTCTTTACTGATTTAGAGGGCAATATTGATGCTCCTGTAATGCAGGATATCTTAGAAGAAATTAAGCCTTTTACTAATTCATTAAAGGTTTTAGGTTGCTATCCTAACAGTGAAGTAAAGTAAGACTTTACGGCAAGTTTATAATTGCCAAGTTAGTAAAAGTTAAGTTTGTAATAAAGTCAAAAGAAAACTCTCAGTGTGAAGCACATTCTGAGAGTTTTTTACTATGTTATTCATGAGGTTTTAGATTAGAGAGATTTATTTAGTTAATCTCTGTTTAAATAATCACTTGTTTAAACAAGCTCTTTTTTCCAAAGACCATGTAAGTTGCAGTAAGCATAAGCACATACTGCTTTGTCATCATCAGCTAGAGCAAAGACAGCCTCAGCAGCTTCATAGTCAGACTCAAGATATTTAATCTGTAAGCCTTGAACGGTCTCTAAGGCAATAAACTCGATATAGTGGTTTTCTACCATAGGATGTGGAACAGAGCCTACTTTTACCGTTACCTTATCGCCTTCTATGGTAACTGCAGGGACGTGCTTTTCTACAGCTGCATCAATTTCACCCGGAATTAACTCCTTCATGGGGTTGCCACAGCAGACTACATTAACAGAAGAGTCCTTTAGTTTGGTAATGATATTACCGCAGGTTTCGCATTTATAAAATTTAACTGTCATTTGCATGTGTCCTATATTTAGTGATTTATAAAAAACTTCAGCTTTTAATCAAGCTTTGTTAATACTTAATACAAAAATTTGTGTTCTAAAAATTAGATGTTCTAAAAAGGTAACCAGCTTTAAGTAAGCGTTTTTTTAGTTTAGTAATAGAACCTTTTATAACTTAAGTATAAAGGAAAATATTCAGAAAATACACTATTAGTAATAATTACTAATAAGAAAAATTTAAGATAATTTGACTAGATCACAGAAATTTAAGGCCTTTTTGAGCTTGTTGCTAATATATTTATCAACTGACCATTTTTAGCAGAAAATAGTGTGAACTGTAGCAAGATCGGAAAGAAGGTTTAGTCTAGACTATTGATATTAAAAAATCAGCCTGTGAGCTTTCGTTTACAGGCTGTTAACTTTGGTTAGTTCTGTTTTTAAATTTTATCTTTCAGTTCTGTTCCAAACACGGCATTTGCTGAACAGATCCATCTTCTCATCATAGAAAGAGGTGTTCACATCAAGAATACCTAACAGGCTGTGGAAGAAGTTGTCCTGAGAGAACCTCTGGCTCATTGCTTTATTGTTCAGGCAGTTTAAGTCCATATGATGATCTTCAACAAAAGAGTTTGCAAACCAGGTCATCATTGGAACTTCCTTCTGGTAGTCTGGAGCAATTGCATATGGAGCTCCGTGCAGGAACAGACCATTCTCACCTAAGGATTCACCATGGTCTGAAATGTAGAACATAGCTGTACCGAAGTCTTTTTCATATGTTTTTAACTCATCTACCACCTTTCTTAAGATGTAGTCAGTGTAGTAAAGAGTATTGTCATATGAGTTTACAATCTGCTCTACTGAGCAGTTTTCAATATCACTTCTTTCGCAACTAGGCTTGAATACTTTCTTATCATCAGGAAGTCTTTGGAAATAAGTAGGACCATGGCTTCCGATTAAGTGTAAGAAGATCACGGTGCTCTTTTTGTTTTTAGCTGCTTTTGCTACGCGGGTATGCAGACGCTTTAAGAGAACCTCATCATAGCAAGAATCAGAGGTGCACAACCCTTTGAACTCAGGATCTGGCGGTAATAGATCCTCATTAGGTATTCTGTCACAAACTCCTTTACAACCGCCATCATTGTCGTACCATGCTACGTCATAGCCTGCGTATTTTACGACATCAACTAATGAACTTGAGTTCTTAGCCTTAGTTTCATCATAATTAGTTTGCTTCATATTAGAGAACATGCAAGGCACAGAAATGGCTGTTGCGGTACCACAGCTTTGTACAGGTGAGAATTTAGTAAAGTTGTCTAGATTCTCTGTAAATGGGGTGGTGTTTCTCTCATAACCGTTGTGTTTGAAGTTTTGAGCGCGAGCAGTTTCACCTAAAACTACTACAAAGATCTCAGGTCTTTCCTTTGGATTATCGATAATTGAATCGCCAGCTAATTTCTTAAATTCAACCTTGGTTGGGAAATAGGTATCTTTTAGTGCTTTATAACCAAACCATACAAAGTTATAAGGAGAGATTTCCTTTCTTAAAATTGGATTGTTTCTGCCAATTGAGGCATAGTTCTGATAATAAGCACTACCAATGCCAACAATAGTTAAAAGCGCAACAGCAAAAATTAGAACTCTGCCTAAGATGGCTCTTAAGAAAGTCTTAGGCCATCTGATTTTTACAAAACATAAAATTAAGGCAGGGCTCACGCCAAAAACTACTGCATTAAAAATTGACTCAAATGAAATGTATGATTTTGCTTCTCCTGTATGGGTTTGCAGAAGATTTATCATCATGTCATAGTCAAAAATGGTTCCATATCTGTAGGCAAAATGACCGGTGATAGCTCCGGCTACGATTAGAATACCTAATACTACTTTAAAGACATATTTAAATAAGAAGCATAAAAAGATAATTGATAGTGCCGAAAACAACACTAAAGGCGGTGTGAGCGAGAATATAAATGAAACATTATCAGAGTCGTCTAAGATTCTGTAAAAGTGACTTAATATCTGTACATTTAATACAGTTGCATAATAGATAGTAACAGCATAGAAAACTACATACCAAGGCAAGGTAAGGTTACGTAGTTTTGTAAAAATTGCTTTTAAGTTGAAATTTGCAAGTGTTGGTATAAATTTTTTTATAGTATTCATTTTTATCAAATTTTGTTTAAAAAATTTCTTACTTTTAAGAAAACAATTGTTTGAAGTTAAAGAAATATGTAGTTTGAATAAGCTTTAAAACAGATCGAGTCCTTTGATTAAAATTCACAGAAATAAAAAAGAAAAGCGGTTTAAAGTCGCTTTTTATTCATAAACAACGCTTTTAGACAAGAGATTTATTAAAAGGTTTAATCTTTTGTGTTAAGTTTGTGTTAAGTACACTAATTTGAGCCAATCTCAGTCAGGTTATATGCTTAAAAGCTGTTTATTAACAGCAATTCGTTGCTTCTTTTCACTGACACGTCTTAATTACTCTTAAAACCTGCTCTATTTAGATGAAAATTCTCATGCAATTTTGTGCAACGAGTCTTAAATCCGAGCTTTTAAAAAGACCATTTTGCCAGCTTCTTTCTAATTCCTTGATTTTTAGTAATTTTAAACTTTAGGTAAAAGCACCATGTTTGAAATGTGAGGCTAAATCTTCATAAAATGAAAACAACATAGAACTAGGGAAAAAGGCGTGATGATGTACGTCATCACATAAATCATCTTACAGAGATAACAGATTAAAATTATAAGAATGAGTGCAACAAACATAATAAATGGAAAATTAAGACAAAGATGATACCTACGTATGTTTGACCTCTAGGAGGGCTTTATGAAAAAGTTATCTATACTGATATTTGCTCTATCAGAACTCTATCCTTGTGTGGTCTATGCTTTTCTAATGATGAAATAAGATCTATTGTAAAACCATGCATTGATAAGATTGTGTCCTCTGTAGAAGGTTCTGGTGACGGTTTTACAGACGATGATCTCATAAAGTGTGCCTCAGATCTTACACGTCAAAACAATAAAATCAGTATCTCAAAAGCTATCGCTATAGTAGGCTTTTATGCTGGTGAAGCCTATAAGCCACTTGATGATACTAGTATCAATAGTAAAGGAACATACTCAGGTAATAGTGAAACTCCTAGAACATAAGCTCCAACTCAAGTTGATGCGTCTGACGTCAACATGAGTGTAGCTCTTAACAGTAAGAGCACACCTGTAATGAGTGAAAAAGACGACAGTAAAGATGTTGTAGTAGGAAGTTCTCCTGTTACAGATACAGCTCCTGTAGCAAAGGCTGTAGTAGTTTCCTCAGACAGGATCATGACTGACTATGAGCTAAATGAAGAAAAAGCTGATGATGTCTATAAAGACAGACGTCTGTGCATTAAAGGAAAGATCGGTAAGATTTCTGTTTTAGGTGACGAACCTTTTGTTGAAATGTCAGCTGACAGTTATGGCTTACGCAATGTTAAATTTACACTTGATAAGGGCAGGGTTAATGTTTTAGATAGCTTGCAAGTAGGCGATATTAAGGTAATTGAAGGTACTGTTGTAGGCTATACACTCTTTAAGGTATCGGTAACCGATCCTGTGCTGATAACTTAATTGTATGACAAAGAAAAAAGAGAGCCTAAGGCTCTCTTTTTGTCGATTTGTATCTTAAAGGAGAAGATTAGTTATCTCTTTTTGATAATAACTTTAAGATCTCAACATATAACCAGCAAATGGTTACTAATAATGAGAAGGCATTGTAGTACTCAAAGTACTTTGGTAGACCTTCATCTACGCTTACCTGAATGTTCTCGAAGTCTAAAACTAAGCTGAATGCTGCAACGGTGCAAACTACTAATGAAACGATGATTGAGATTGGTCCTGTCTGAGGAATTAAGTGAGCGCCAAATAGTGAGAAAATCATGTTTGCAATGTAAAGAACGCAGATACCGCCAATAGCACCAGTGATGATTGAACGAAAACGCTGTGTTGGCACAATGATCTTAAACTTCCATAAAGCAAGCATAGTCATAACTACTACAAATGTTGACATCACAGCAGTTGAGACAATACCTGGGTACTGGATTTCAAAAATACCTGATAAAGAGCCTAAAGCACCACCTTCTAAAACAGCATAGATTGGAGCTGTGATAGGTGCTGCTGTTGGCTTGAAGATGGTTACTAAAGCTACAATAAAGCCTAGAATTACAGAACCTAACATTAAACCATTAGGTACCTGACCTGTGGTATAGACAGAGTTTATGGTGTAATTCATTGCAAAGTAGCCAATGATCAAGGTTAGTGCTACTAACACAATTGATTTGGTTGTAGTACCAGAAATGGTTGCACCAGCTTCAGTTCCACCGAAGTTGTATACACCTGCATTTTTTCTGATGACAGAGATGGCAGGATTTGATGATTGCATTTGAGTCTCCTTAAAAAAAGCATAATCTGCATAAATTTTGTTATTCTTACAGATCATAGACAGTAATGCATGAATTCTTGGCATTTATTTCACACATTCTAGATGTCATTATACAATACAACACTATTCTTATATGAAACTTAGTGATGATATATATTATTATCTGATACAAATAACTGTTTTGGAGCAGACATGGCTAATTGGAAAGATATCATTGGACCTTTAAAAAACACTGAAACCTTTAAACATGCTTATGCTTTTCAAAAGGCAAGAAGGGAGCAGGGAGTTACTGTATTTCCTCCTCAAAAGGATATCTTTAATGCTTTTGCCTATACTCCTTTTGATAAGTTAAAAGTAGTTATCTTAGGGCAGGATCCTTACCAGACTCCTGGCTTTGCCATGGGCCTGTCTTTTTCTGTAAATGTTGGTATTGAAATACCACGTTCCTTACAGAACATTTATAAAGAATTAAGTACTGACATTCCTGGCTTTCAAGTTCCAGATCATGGCAATTTAATTCCTTGGGCAAGACAGGGCGTGCTTTTATTAAACTCTGTGTTAACAGTTGATTGTGGAGAGTCTAATTCTCATCAGCATCAGGGATGGGAAGATTTTACTGATGGTGTCATCAGATCCATTAACGACAGATGTGAGAACATAGTCTTCATGTTGTGGGGAAAACCAGCTCAACAAAAAGGTGCGCAAATTGATCAATTTAAACATTGCGTATTGCGAGCAGCTCATCCAAGTCCTCTGTCTGCAAGTCGTGGTTTCTTTGGATGCCACCATTTTTCTGCAGCAAATAATTATCTAATAGCTCATCATAAAAAGCCTATTGATTGGCAACTACCTTTACATTTAGAAGGTACTGAAGAGCTTTAGTATCAGATTACTTTGGTAATTTTTAATATAATTGCTTAATACATTAGATGTAATATATACAAAGTTATAGGTAATAGGGATAAAAGTAAAAAAATATGTAAGCGGTTACAATAAGTTTAAATATTATGTTTAAAATGCGAATTAAGCTTAATTATGTACCGTAAACAGAAAATGTGATGTATATCTCATTTTGAGTAGGGTGATTTTGCTATTATGACGTTGCTATGTAGTTTAGATGGTTTTCATTCCCCAAATGAACCATTAAGATGATAGCTTTCATAAAGGTGAATTGACAGCTGTGTGCACTTTTTTTTCGCACACAGCCTTATTCTCAAAAATTCCTGTCTAAAACTAATTCCTTGATATAATTGAATAATATAGTGAACATTTTTGTGAATGCGACGTTTTGCTATATTTATGTATTTGTTTAATACAATGTTAATAATTTTTTGATGTTGTTCACAACATTTAAAATGCCATTTTTTGAATAAAGCTTCTGACAGTTGTGTGTGTAAATTGATCTATTTGCGATTAAATTTTGTAATGTTGCGTTGACGATAACCGGCTCTTTTAAGTTTTCAACCTTTAGACATTCACCTAAGTTGTACTCTTTAATGAATGAGCAAACACCTTTTTGGTTGTCAGCTATCTCTACAACTATTGAGGGAATGCCTGCTATGTTACGCTCTGTGTTCATACCACCTGCGGCACCTATTGCAAGATCGATATTTGAAAAGAGGACAGGCATATCAGAGCAATGTCTTTGCACTGTGACGTTATCAAGTGTAGAGAGTAAGTCTTTTATTTTGTCATGATCTGGATTAGACATCCCTGAGAGAAAGGTAAATTCATAATTCTGATTTAAATTACCATTTTTAATACCTACTGCAGTATTGAGACAGGCATGGGCCGGATCTGAGCCTCCAAAGTTAACTAAAACTCTAGGTAGACCAGTTTTGGATACTGTGTGGTGGAGTTTTGAAAAAGCTTCTTTTACATAGTTGTAGTCATGACCTACGCAGAGAATACAATCATTGTTAACTAATGACTGGTATTCTTTATCCTGTCTTAGTACCCAGGAATCAAAGAGCATATGACATTGATGTTTTCTGTTAACTAAATCGTCAATTACAACAACTTTTGTATAAGGGTAGATTTGTTCTTCAAAGCTTGCATCTAAATAGTAATGATCAATGATGCAAAGTGCTGGATGAAATGCTAATACAGATGATGCGAGTTTATCTTTAGAAGTTATGGTAATTTCAGAAAACTCTTTGCACAGAGGTAGTAAAGCTTCAGATAGAGAGTCACCTACAAGCGCAAGGTTATAATCTTTAAAGTAATTTAAGATTGTTTTTACTCTCATTAAGTGACCAGTACCGATGATTTCATCTGCTTTTAATACAGCCACGATGGTAGGTTTTTCATTAGTCATTTTTAATTAACTTAAAAACATAAGTTCAATCAAGCTTAAGTTCTTCTACAGCTTTTGCCATAGCACAGGCATAATCCCAATCCTCAGGAGTATCAATATCGATGACACGATGACGAGGCATTGCATAGCCAATAGACTGATAGTCTTTAGCATACTCAAAACAGGATTTGTCATAAAAATAGAATAAGCCACAGTCCTGATAACACTTTTTCAGATCCTGAGATCTCATAGGAGCAAATTTAGGCTCACGATATGACAAGTTACCATTGTCATCTTTGACAAAAGCTCTTTGAATAGGGAAAGGAAATTCACAGATACTGATAACAGATTTTGCATGAGCATTTTGCATGAGGTTGTAGGCTTCTTGTAAATGTTTTGCTTTTAAAAGAGGCGCTGTTGCATAAATACAGCAGACAGTATCTAAAGATGAAAAGGAGTCTTTTAGTTTTAGATAAGCATCTTTGACAACTGCAAAGGTACCTGTAAAGTCATCAGCCAGAGATTTATCTCTTAAAAAAGGAACTTCTGCTCCAAAAGATTTAGCAACTGAAGCTATTTTTTCATCATCGGTTGAAACTACGACTTTATCAAAAAGTTTACTTTCTAAGGCAGCCTTGATTGAATAACTGATGAGAGGTGCTCCATTGAACTCTTTAATGTTTTTTAAAGGAATTCTTTTAGAACCGCCACGAGCAGGAATAACTGCAATTTTACTCATAAAAACATACCTGTGAACTTACATACAAAGAGTTTACTCATTAAGGTTGTCTACAACGCTTTGAAGAGTGGCTGCTACCATCTGCATATCAAGTTTCTTTAAATTAGGATATAAAGGAATTGATAGAGTATGTTTAAAGAAATACTCAGCACCATCTAAGAGAGGGTAGTCTTTTAGTTTCTTGTAGTAAGGATGATCATAAATTGGTAAGTAATGGATTTGAACACCGATGCCACGTGATCTTAAAGTTTTATAGACAGTATCTCTAAAATCTCCTTTAATACCTACCTGATAGAGATGCCATGAACTTATTGATTTTGGAGTATCAGCTACAGGCAAGGTCAAATTCTCATTGTCACCTAAAAGCTCTTGATAGTCATGAGCAATTTCACGGCGTTTTCTTAAGAGTTCATCAACTTTAGCTAATTGTGAAATACCTAATGCTGCCTGCAAATCTGACAGACGGTAGTTAAAGCCTAAATCCTGCATTTCATAATAGTAAGGTGGCATATCTTTGTTCTCAAGAGCATCAAGATTATGCTCAATACCATGGGTTGAGAATTTGCGCATGAGCTTATACAAATTTTCATTATTGGTAAGGCACATTCCTCCTTCTGCTGTTGTAATGATTTTTACAGGATGGAAACTTAAGACAGTAATATCAGAGAACTTACAGGAGCCTATCATAGTGTCATGATAAATCGCACCAAAAGCATGAGCTGCGTCTTCGATTAGATAAAAGCCGTATTTAGCTTTTAGCTTAGCTATTCTTTCAAGATCAACAGCTCTACCTGAAAGGTGAACTGCAACCACAACCTTTGGTAATCTATGTTCTTTGTCAGCATCAATGAGCATCTGTTCTAAGCTATCAACATCAAGGTTACCTGTATATTTATCAACATCGATAAAGTCAACATCAGCTCCCTGATAACGGGCGCAGTTAGATGAGGCTACAAAGCTAATTGCACTTACAAAGACTCTGTCGCCTTTAGATACACCTAAAGCAATCATGGCAAGGTGCAAAGCTGAAGTACAAGAATTAACTCCTACAGCAAAGTTGGCACCTGTATAGGTACAAACTTTGTCTTCAAATTCGGTGATTTTAGGACCGCAAGTGAGAAATGGAGAAGTAAGAACATCTCTTACAGCCTCCAGATCATCATATTCAATTGTCTGAGTGCTGTAAGGTATCATTTACTTTTCCTGTTTTTGTAAAAAGTCTCTAATTTCTTCTACATTTAAGAAGTTAGGATTATTTTTGGAATTGTACTCAAAGCCAAGTTCTACAGGCTTTCCCTGTTCACCTAGCATGGTAGTTTTATAGCAATCAGATGATCTGCTATTAAATGTAATTGAAGGACGAATGATAAAGAAGTCGTTAAACTCGATTACATGCATTGAATCATCTTTAGGACACATAAGTTCATGGATCTTTTCGCCTGGACGGATGCCTACTTCTTTTTGTGGAAGATTAGGAGCGATAGCTGTAGCTAAATCTACAATATTAATTGAAGGGATCTTAGGCACAAAGATTTCACCACCGTGCATTCTTACTAAGGTCTTTAATACGAAGTTAACCCCCTGCTCTAATGAGATCCAGAAGCGTGTCATTTTCATATCAGTGATAGGTATGAACTCTGCTTTTTCAGCAAGTAGTTTCTTAAAGAAAGGTACTACAGAGCCACGAGATCCTGAAACATTACCGTAACGAACCACAGCAAATCTGGTTCTACCTGAACCTACTAAGTTATTTGCAGCTGTAAATAATTTATCAGAGCAAAGCTTGGTTGCACCATAAAGGTTGATTGGATTGGCTGCTTTATCTGTTGAAAGAGCAACTACTTTTTCAATGTCATTAGCCATAGCTGCTTCAATAACATTTTCAGCACCGTTGATATTGGTCTTAATACATTCCATTGGATTGTATTCGGCAGCTGGTACCTGTTTGATGGCTGCAGCATGAACCACAATGTCCACTCCTTTCATTGCAAGATTTAATCTTGTCAGATCACGAACATCACCGATGAAATAGCGCATCTTGCTGGAATATTTGGCAAGTCTTTGTTGCATTTCATACTGTTTTAATTCGTCTCTAGAATAGACAATAACCTTTTTTACAGGGTACTCATCTAAGACAGTTTTGATGAATTTGTTACCAAAAGAGCCAGTACCACCAGTAACTAGAATTGTTTTATCTTTTAATAATTCTGAAATTGACTGCTTAATATCCATGACCAATCCTTAGTTTGAGGCTACGATGCCATATTTTTTCATTTTTTCAACTAAAGTTGTGCGACGTAAGCCTAATATTTCAGAAGCTTTTGCAACAACACCGTTACTTTGTCCTAAAGCCTGCTTAATCATATTGATTTCAATGTTTGAAACCATATCCTTGAGGTTGATGCCATCAGGAGACAGTGTCGGCATAAATGCCTGAGCCATATCGTTCTCACCTTCGATGACAGGAAGAGGCGGAAGATCAATAGGTTTGCTGTCGGCTTCCTCAACATCAAAATCCTCCTGAACCTCGTCACCTGGCAGAGGAACGGAGAAACTGTCAAGAAGTGCCATACGCTCGGCGTATGGATCGTCTTCGAGCTTGCCTCCTCTGTAGGATACAGGCAGATCATCAACATCCACAATTTCGTTTGGATGTAAGATTAGTAATCTTTCAACTAAGTTAGATAACTCTCTAACATTGCCAGGCCATGGGCAAGACATAAGCTGTAACATAGCTCTTTGAGTAAATCTGATTGAGACCTTTTGCTCCTTGCCGTGACGGTTTACAAGCTCCTGAACTAACAGGGGAATATCATCGGTTCTGTCGCGCAGAGGAGGTGTATCAATAGGGAATACATTCAGTCTGTAGTAGAGATCCTGTCTGAAGGTCTTTTCAGCGACCATCTTTTCAAGATCCTGATGGGTTGCTGCAATTACTCTTACATCAGCTTTAATTGGTTTGTTTGAACCTACTCTTTCAAATTGTCTTTCTTGAAGTACACGCAGTAACTTTACCTGCATCTGTAAAGGCATATCTCCGATTTCATCTAGGAAGATGGTACCGCCTTCAGCTAATTCAAAACGACCTTCATGAGCACTGATGGCACCAGTAAAGGCACCTTTTTCATGACCGAATAATTCTGACTCTAGTAATTCACCTGGGATAGCACCGCAGTTTACAGGAACGAAAGCTTTATTTTTACGGTTAGATAACTCATGAATTGCACGAGCTACCACCTCTTTACCAGTACCTGATTCACCTAAGATAAGTACTGAGGCATCAGTAGATGCTACCTGCTCAATTAAGCGGCGAACATTAGTAATTGCTTTGCCTTGACCCACTAACATCTTGATGAGGGCTGCAGCACCGTCACCTGATTTTCTGGAATATCTGCGCATGGTCCTGAAGGACTGGCAGTAGTGAAGCAGAGAGATGATCTCATCATAGTTGGGATCATTGCTTATGGTTCCCATAAGGTTTGCGCATGAGCTCAAATCCTCACTGCACTTTGAGGTGCATAAAAGAAATGCTGTATCCTTATGTTCCTTTAACAGCTTTCTGTAGTCTAGAGAGTCGACGTCCCCGAGTACGCAGTAGTCAACATTTGCATCCTCAGCCTCAAAGTATGACAGGCAGTCGGCAGCATCGCCACTCTGACAGACCAAACCTAAAAATGAGAATATGGTTTCGAGCGACTGGCGCTTCTGGCTGTCTTTTTCGAGGATCAGGAGGTTTCCAGAAAATTTCATAATTACACCGAATGAAACATCTTATTTATACAAAAGCAGTTTTCACTGCTCTTATAGTGATACTGATTTTTATTATTAAATATAATTACTGATATCATACTACATACGGAGGATATCGACAAAAATTTGACAATATTTAGTTTTATTTTGGGGATCATTGAAATATATTTGTGATCCATATTGTGATTTTATTTATACATCCACAAAAAAAAGCATATATTTCGGACTGTTGCATAATTGCGGATAATTTATTTTGCATAAATTTTTCAGACTGAATCAGTTTATTCCACCGTCAAAAAATTGAAAAACACCTCCCTGACTTCACAAAAAGTTCACTCCTACCTATCAGCTTTTATTTTGACAAATCATCAAGTAAACGCTGTGTCAGAATGGTATTTATGATTGAATACTGCCCGTTTTGAATGTCTTTTTACTGCCTGTTACTATTAATTTTTACAAAATAATAGGATTGTGTTAAAAATTAAGTGGGATACTGAAAGAAAAAGATTTTTATAATACTAAAATGCTAAATGCTGACAGTAAATAATATGTACTGATACTTACTGAAGTATCAGTGCATATATTCGTTTAATGTCCAGAATAATGTTACAAAATTTTTATCTCTTTTAAGTATGTGTATGCTGAGTACACATCTGGAGGCCTGGCATAAAATGGCAAAACTCAAAAATCTGATAGCATCATCTCTTATCCTTTTATCCTCTGTATCCTTCGCTGCAGAACAGAACCTTGAATATCTTCCAACTGCTGCGCAGTGGGCAGAGCACACATCAGTTCTTGCAAAATACTGGATGCATCCTGATGCACAGGGTGTGCCTCTTGGTAATTTCCCTACCTGGAGATGTGATGACGGTACTTTGCGCAATCAGAAAAGCTGCAAAGGGGAAGGTAATTTAGGAAACATGCTGGAGCTTTCAGGTATTGATTTTGTGAGAATGCAGGCCAGACAGACCTTTGCCTACGGTGTTCTCTTCAACCTTACAGGTGATGAACAGGCTTTAAAACTGCACAAAGCCGGTGTGGATTTTCTTCTCAAGAATGCACGTGATCCTGAAGGCGGATTCTACTCTCTCATGAAACAAGGCAAGCCTTTAACTGCTGATGACCATGATCTTCCTGTAAAGAGACTTCAGAGAACCTCTCAGGATCTGAGCTATGCACTCGTGGGTCTTGCCATGAACGCCTATCTTACCCATGATCCTGATGTGATTAAGGTTATCATGGATTCAGAAAAGTATATTTATGACACCTATTTTGATGAAAAGGCAGATCTTATGAGATGGTGTCTTGAGAATTCAAAATCAGACAAAACCACTCAGAAGGAGCTTGTGGCTCTTTTAGATCAGATAAATGCCTATATGGTTCTGACATTAAGACTGATCCCTCAGGATGATAAAAAGGCCTTTGTAGCTGATCTTGATAAAACCGTTGACAGCATCAATAACCATTTCTACAACAAAGACAGAAATCGCTTCTTCGGCTGTATTGACAACAAGTCATGCTTTGATCTCAAAAAGGGACGCCATCTTGACAACGGTCATACCGTTAAGGCTTTCTGGATGGAATACCTTGTAGCCTGCATGACCGGTAATGAAAAGCTTAAAGAGTTTGCAAAACACGGTATGCTCACAACCTTACATAGTGCCCAAACAGATGAACACACAAACTGGTATGGCGATCTTCTAAAGAAGGATGCCTCCTGGTGGGAGTATGCTGAACTTGATCAGTCAGCTCTGACACTTGCTCTTACAGGTGACTATGAGCTGCAAGATACTTTAAGACCATGGGTGAATGATTATGTTGACAGACAGTACGGTGAGTTAAATCACTTCGGTCTAAAAACCTTCTTCTGGAGAAACGGTTTCCATTCAACCGAGCATGCTCTTATCGGTACAATTCTGTCCAACGCCATCAGAGCAAATGCCTGCTCTGATGACAAATGCCGCGCTGAAAACAGGGTAAAGCTCTACTTTGCTCCTGTAAACAGTGATGATACCATCTTTACTCCATACCTTTATTCAGGAAAGATTGTTTCTGTAAAGGACAGGGATAACGTAAAGGAAGTTACCTTTGAGGATATTGCTCTTCCAGTAAAGGCATACTGAGTTATCGGCTAAATTTTTCTAAGGTAGCAACATTGAACGGCAGCCAGTAAGGCTGCCGCTTTTACTTTCAGGAGGCAGGTGCTTTTACCCTGAATAACACAAAAGAGAGTTTTTAATGAGGTTTAGAAAACTTTTTTTGTGACTGTTTTTGAGAACATAGTGTGTTCTGGAATATTCGGGCATAAAGGATAGACTCTGCGCTAGAGAAAACTGACTGAAAATAAGGTTCAGCCTGATGACGGAGAGAATGTGTATGGCTGTCAGCCTTAAAGCAGTTTGTGCAGAAAAGTCAAAGTAACTGATTTTCTCTGGTGCCGTTAGTGTGTCGGGCTAATTTACAACCACATAATTTAAATGCAACCTGGCCTCATCTAGAAGTTTCTGGGCTTTGGTAATATCATTTATCGAGATCTTCTCAGAAAAATATCCGCCTATGCTTATACTGAGCTTTACAGCAGGATGCTGAGGAATAACCGTTCTCTGTATTTCAGATCTGATTTCCTCAAGTTTTCCTTTTAATACAGGATGTTTCATGCCGTAGAAGAATATCAGGAACTTCTCGCCTTCAAGATAAATAACCGAATCGGTTTTTCTGACACATTTCTGTATGGTGATTCCAAGTGTCTTTAATGCAGCCTCTGTAACCATAGGTCCATAGGTTTCCCTGATCTGCCTGTACAGATCTAGATCAATTCTGGCAATGGCTGTGGCTTTCTGCAGGGCCTGTTTCTGATCGTCATAATAGCGGCGGTTGTAACAGGTTGTCAGCGGATCTCGGTAGTTTTCGTCACTGTACTCGTTGAACAGTCTGATAAAATCATTCTTTCCAAAATCCTTGAACAGAGAATCGTTATTGATCATGGAAACTGATTCAAGAACATACTCCCTGCTTTCAATAAGAATGTATTTTGCGGTTACAAAAAAGATATTCTGTTTTAAAAACTCAAACTTGTTGATTTGAGTCTTTCCTTTCAGGGCCCGCATGGTGATGCTGTCGGGGTTGCTCGCGTCCTCGCCTACAGATACGGTTTTGAGTTCACCGTTCTCTGCTGTTATGTACTTTTTTCCGGCAGCAACATCAAGAAGACTCACATAGGTGAACATTCTTGACAACTGCTTTAAAAAGGGGATGATTTCGTCTCTTTTAAAAGAAATGTTCTCTGACATATAAATCTGATTTTGCTGACTGTAAATTATTATTTTGCTTAAACGTCATGTGCTTTAATCTGCAGAAAACGCTTTTATACAGGTGGTAATGGAAGAACCTGCTACAGATAAAGCAGTAAAAGCATATCTTAAGTTTGAAAAAAGGAATTTTATAGAGATCACATCCTCACGTAAAACTGCCTTAAGATTATATTTTTTGCAGAACTGTCTCTTATAGTGAAAAGATAAACTGATTCTGAATATTAAAATGCGCCGCTGTTAAATTTTACTGTTGCCAGTGTGATGAGTGAAACTGTGGATAAAGGTAGTTTCCAAAGGTTAACCACTGCAGATTGGTTCCTGAAAGTAGACATCATCTTATTAGGCTGATATGAGAAATATAAACTCTGGTCATTTTATTGATTATTACCTGTAAGTTCAATGATAAATGTGCCTGTTTGAGCTGTGTTACTGAATTTCTGCAGTCAGATTTTTTTAAGATGCATGGAAATTCAGCACTGTCAGTACACACATCCTGCTAATGATAATCTTCAGATGGCACACTAATTGCTTTACTGTATCTGTAACAGTAATACAGTCAATAAACTGATAATTGAACCGGGTGTGTTATGAGTGATGATTTAATGATTTCCACAGACAAAGGTCCTGACATGGGACTTGTCAGCGATCACCGTAACTTAAGAAAGTTAAGAGAGCTCGGTCAGGGCGACAAAAAGTCTCAGGCTCTGGCTTTAAAGGCTGCAGCAGAACAGTTCCAGTCAATTTTAAATCAGTACTGGGTTGATGCCATGCGTCAGTCAAACGACACCATTAATCCTGATTCACCTCTGCATTCAAAATATTCAGGCTTCTTTGAGGATATGTTAGCTCAGCAGAACGTGTCCACCATGACCTCAAAAGAGGGTATGAACAAAAACTCTATTACTTATTTGTTGACAAAACAGTTTGCCAAATCCTTAGGCGATGAGGGTAAGGAACTCATGAAAGAGCTTGATAGGATGTCAGTCTCCGGCAATCAGCAGGGCTCTTACATTAAAGGCTCTAACATCAGTGCCAGTCAGTTCATTGACAGCCACATCGATGCAAAGGGTAGTATTACCTCATTGCGTAAGATGTATGAAGGCTTGCCTGATCCTAATACTATGTCAAGCTTTGAATCACAAGAAGAGTTCGTCGAAAAGATGATGCCTTATGCTCTAAAGGCTGTCGAAGGCTTAGGCTTTAATCCATTAGTACTGGTAGCTCAGGCAGCTCTTGAGACTGGATGGGGACAACATGTCTCTGCCGGTAACAACTATTACGGTATTAAAGCTAATTCATCCTGGACAGGTGAAAGCGAGAAACTTGCATCTCCTGAATTTGAAAACGGTAAGTTTGTAAGTGAGGTCAGCTCATTTAGAAAATATTCTGACGTTTTAGACAGTATGAAGGATTATTTAAAGTTCATCAAAGAGAATCCAAGATACGAAAAAGCAGTCGGCAAAAGTTACTCTCCTGATGAGTATTTTGAGGAAATTCAAAGAGCTGGATACGCTACCGATCCCAACTATGCAGACAAACTTAAAAAAATTTCACGCAAAATTGCATTTATGGCATACAAATAGCATATAGATATTCAGAAGAGGGAAAAGGCAATTAGTTGCCAATTACTTGGCAGTGCCATAAAGGGGTCATAAAATGTCAGTCGATTTAATCCTAACTGGTAAATATGGTGTTTTAAACAGTCAGAAGCTGTTAAATGCAACTTCCAACAACATTAACAATGTAAACACCGAAGGTTACGTCCGTAAGGAAACTCAGACCTACACCTCATGTGTGGACTGGGGCGTGGGCGCTACCTATACCAGACGTATTTATGACCAGTATGTTCAGCGTCAGATGTTTACCGACACCGGTACCAAGGCCTACTATTCAGCATACAAGGAAGGTATGGATACAGCAGACAAGGTTCTGTCAGATTCAACCATGTCCATTGCCAATGCTGTAACCTCTGTATTTGATGCAATGTCAACTGCTGTTAACAACCCTACCTCTTCTGCTAACAGATCAGCTGCTAAAGCTCAATTAGAGAACTTAGTTGAAAGAGCAAATTCAGCTAACAACTCTATGCTTGAGTCTTTAAATACAGTTAATAACCAGATTTCAGACAACGTAAATGACATCAATTCTTTGACAGAGTCAATCTGCAAGATTAACGATCAGATCAGAACTTTAAGTATTTCTGATAATGCAACTAACAATGAAATCTATATGCAGATGTTAGATGAACGCGATCGTCTCATCAACAATCTTTCAAGTTATGTCGGACTTAACGTTAAAGTTCAGCAGGACGGCACCTATGAGGTCTACATGGACTCAGGCATGCTGCTTGCCAACGGTGATGTCTATGCAAAACTTACCCAGGAGCAGAACAAGTTTGATGTAACAAAAAGCGATATCTATCTTACCTATGACAGCATCTATGATTCAGGCAAGGATAAGAGCCATGTCAAGCTGTCAGGCGATAACATCGGTGGTTCTCTTGGCGGTTATGTAAATTCCACTAAAGAGATCCGTGCCACCATGCGTGAGCTTGGCAAGGCAATGGTTTCTCTTGCAGACGCCCTGAATGTTCAGAATAAGGCTGGTTTTACCCTAGAGGACATCGCAGGTGGCGATCTTTTGACAATTCCTGGCGGTTTTGGCAGATCAGATAATCCAGATAACAGCATCGCTTTCTCATTCAATGAGAACCAGGGCTCAAATGTGCAGAGCTACTCTTTCCAGGTATCTTTCAATGGCGGAGAAATGCACATTTACAAGGTCGATGCAGATGACAGGAGAGTTGATATCACCAATGAGATTGGTAATATCCCTGATAATGCTACCTCTGTAAGTTTAGATGATTATGGTATCACTTTATCATTTAATAAAGACTTCGGTACTTTAAAAGGTGAAGGTACAACTTTCTACGTACAGCCTACTTTAATGGTTGGTACTGATATTAAGTCAAATGTATCAAAACCAGAGGATTTTGCCTTTGCTTCAGCTGTAAGAACACGTACAGCTTCAAACAATTACGGTAATGCAACTGCATCCCTTTCAAGATGTTCAAATACTGGCGCAGACTATGGTGTATCAGTAGGAGCTGATGGTAAGCCTGTATTTAATGCAGGTGCGCCAACTAACATCGTTATTGATGCTGACGGCAACTATGTAGTTAAAGATTCAAATGGCGCAATCTTAGGTAGAGCTCCAGCTTCTTGTAACGGTACTAATGTATTAGCTAATGCAGTGACTTATGACAATGCAACTGCTACCTATACCAATACTCCTTTAAAGGATTATGGTTATGACATCACCATTAGCGGTACTGTAAAAGAAGAGGATAAGTTCTCAATTGAAATAAATGAAGGTGGTCAGGCTGATAACTCCAATGGTACTGCTCTAATCCAGATTAGAAGCAAGAACATTACCAGAACTACAGGTTCATCAAAGACTACTACCTTTAATGACGGTTACGCAAACCTATTAGCAGAATTAGGTGCATCAATTACCACCGCTAGTGCTAATGAAGAAGCTGCTACTGCCAAGCTTGAGCAAACCACCAAGCTTTATCAGTCAGATGCAGGCGTAAACCTTGATGAAGAAGCTACAAACTTACTGATGTATCAACAGACCTATCAGGCATGTGCAAAGATCATCGAAGCTTCTCAAACTATTTTTAACTCTCTAATCAGTTCATTCTAAAGGAGGCTGCTAAATGAGAATTTCAACAACCATGCAGTTTACCAGTAGCCTCACCTACATTCAGAAGGCTAACTCAACTGTAGATGAATCAGCTAAACGCTATAACACAGGCTTAAAGTTCAGCACTGCTGGTGAAAATCCATCAGGTATGGCATCAAAAGTAAAATACGAAGGTGCTATTGCAGCTTATGATCAGTACTCTAAAGACGGTGGTTTAGCTGCTAATACTCTATCTGAAGAGGAAACCTCTCTGCAGTCAATGTGGTCAGCTCTGTCTAGCATCAACACCCGTTTAATTCAGTGTGTTGACAGCTCAAATGATGATAGTAGCTTAAAGGCTCTAGCAGCTGAAATTGCTCAGACTCGTGATCACTTATATGACTTAATGAATACTCAGAATACTGAAGGTGAGTACATTTTCTCTGGTGCTAAATCAGATGTACCAACCTACACTTTAACCTCTGATGGTCATTATAAGTGTCAGGCTGATGGTTCAACCAGAAGTGTTTTAGTATCACCAAGTGTTACTGTTCAGGTATCAGATTCAGGTTTGGATATTTTTGAGAACTGCCGTACTGCTGACTCTATGACAGTTACTGGTAATCCAGGTATTTCAAGTGCAGTAATTAGTTCATATGGAGATTTTGGTGATTTATATGAGCAGTATTACTCAAGTGCTTTAGGTGCTAATAATACTTTGACTGTTAACGTAACTCCAGATGGTGAGTTCTCTCTATTAGATCAGAACGGTCAGGTGATAGAGCAGGGTGAGGTTGATAAGTCTAACGGTACTATCAATGTTAAGGGCATGGAGTTTACTTTAGGAGATGCGAACTATGTTGGCACTATCAGTGTTGAACTTGATCCTCCTAATACTGACAACATGCTGAATGTACTAACAGACATTGTTAATAAGATTAACGATCCAACCTTGAGCAATACTGAAAAAACAGCAGCTATTGCTAAAGTTCAAAAGTCAGTTGGTATTGCTATGACTCAGTACGACTCATATCGTGGTCAGATTGGTGCTAGACAGAATACTATTACTACAGTTTTAAATTCAAATGAGACATTATCAGACATCAAGACTGAGTCAAAAGCAAAAGTATCCGAGGTTGATGCCTTTGAGGCGGCATCTGATCTGGTTCAGTCACAGAATCAGCTTGCTGTTTCACGTCAGATTTACAGCATGTTATCTAAACAGTCTCTGTTTGATTACATATAATAATATCAGTGAGAGGAAGAGAATATGATTAACTTAAATACAAATGTTGCAAATGCAAATACCGTTGTTTCATCAGCAAAGACTGCAAACAGTGCAGTTAATGACAGTGTAAGAGGCAATCCAATGGTTAATACCGGAGCTTCATCTGTTGTAAATTTACAGACAGGAGCCCACAGTGCAGATACTTCAGGAGCTGTTAAAGTTGACGCATCAAATGCAAAAAGCATGGTCGCAGATATTGCTGCTATGCTTGGCAGAAGTGGCAACGCTGTTCAGGCAAACTTAAACGGTTTTGATGCTGCCCGTCTGCTGGCATAGTCTTATTTCAAAGAAAAAAATGCACTGTCCGAAAAAAGGAGGAGAGTGCATTTTTTTTTGCACTCTAATCCTGACTCAATATATATACAATTTACGTGATAAACATACAGCCTATTGAATTAAGTAATTTTATCCTCTGAATATAGAATACCCGTCTTTTTCATTTATAAAGTCATAAATCCTGTTAATGGTGAATGATCGCAAATATTATTCAATGCTGAAACAATCTGTTTCGGTACAGTAACTGTCAGAAATAATTTAGTGGTTTATAAAAGTGAATTATAAAAGTGAATTATAAAAGTGAATTGTAAAATAAATTGCAGAAATGCAACTAACGGAGGAGTTGAATATTTGATGCACGAGGATCTTCCAATTCGCACAAAAGGATCAGGCTGTTTTTAGAGAGGATCTCGTAATTTTAATAACACCTATTCACGCCAAGGATCAACTGAACTAAGGATCAGTTAGCGGAATTAATTATCCCATATTAAAATATATGTGAG
>SAMEA3663061__coassemble_304_pt1 | contig 26803 bp, 25 predicted proteins | sample SAMEA3663061__metabat2_low_PE_004 | metagenome-assembled genome bin SAMEA3663061 (sample SAMEA3663061) | pig gut metagenome | biome: pig gut; feature: pig-associated habitat; material: faeces | place: France | collected 2012
AAACAGACGCTTAGTCTTTGAATTAAAGTATGCTGAAGATGAAACTGTAGCAAAGACAAAGCTTAGTGAGGCTGTAGAACAGATTAAGTCGCGAGACTATGGCAATACTGAGCCTAAAAAAGAGAAGCTTATAAGAATAGCAGCTGTCTTTAATGCAGATCCTAAGGTAAGAGCTTTTACTGAGTATCAAAAAGTCATATAGCTAGTTTCAATATATTAGCTAACGCCCTAATCTGTATGGTAAAGATGTAGGGCTACTATACTGAAACCTACACTTCAATGTCATACGTTGACTTTGAAGATCATCTGCTAAGCACTTAAGCTATGCTACTGAGCTTTCTTTGAAAAGGATCTTGTGATTTGAAAGCAGAGTTTAGCTTTTCTTTTACTCATTTATCAGAGTTTTTAGCTCTGATAAAGAAACATCGCCAGTATAAGAACCTTTAATTTTTCCTTTCTCATCTATTAAAGCTACAAAAGGTACACCTACAATGGCTAACTTTTTTGCTAGCTTTAAATTTTCATCTGTATCTGGCTTGGTAAAATCAAAACGTATCAGTTTTAAATCTTTTGCAGCCTCTTTAAATTCACTAGTTGAATAGAGCTTTTTATCCAGTTCATGACAATTTGAGCACCAGTCAGCTGATACTGTAATTAAGATCTTTTGTCCTTTATATGGGGATAAACTCTCATAAGATTGCTCATAGGTAAAAGGTAACTTTTGAGTAGTACCTGCAATAAAGAAGATGCAGCTGAAGAGTACAAAGAAAGTTGCAAGAGAAGAGGTAAGAATAATAGAGAGTTTGCGTGAGTGCAGTAAGATACCTACAGCGTAAGCTGTGCACAGGGCATAAACAAAAGGCTCAATATAAACATCTAAAGCGCCGAAAAGGTGCTTTACGATAAAGTAAGAACCAAGAATTAAAGGTATAGCTAAAAGGTTTTTAACTACATTACTTTTACCTCTAAAGATATTTAAAAAGCGAGAACCAAAGGTGCCAATGATAAGTAGTGGTACACCCATACCAATACCTATAAATAAAAACATCAGCATGCCTTTTACAATAGAGTTAGTGCTTATAACATAAATTAAGGCACCTGCTAAAGGAGCACTGGTACATGGTGTAGCAATCAGTGCACTTAGAGCACCAAACACAAAAGCCTTTTTCAAAGTACCGCTTTTTTGTCTGCTGATTGTCTTTTCAAGCTTTGCATTTAAGCAGGATGGGACTTTTAAATGAATAGCTCCCATGCAGTCAAAGGCAAAGATTAAGAGTAATGATGCCATGACGATTAGACTTAATGGATGCTGCAGAACACCATGAGCTGCGACCCCCAACTGTGCAAATACAAGACCTAATACACAGTAGGTAAGAGCTAAGCCTAACAAATAACTTAGGTTCTGTTTAAATGCATGAGCTGTATTTTCAAATCTTCCGCCTAGGATAGTTGCTGAGTAAATAGAAAGCATTGGCAATACACAAGGTGTTAAATCAAGAGCAGCACCAAAGATCAGGCATAAAAATAAAATTAAAAGAAAACTGTCTGACTTATTAAATAAAGAGTGCTGATTCTGTGCATTATTGTTATCAGTTGCACTCAATGCCATAGCTCCAGTTGATGACAGGATTTGGTCTGTTTTATTTTCAGGAGTGTAAGTTTGCTCTGATATGTTGCCAGTAAGATTAGATGCTGAAGAATTATCGGTAGATTCTGCTTTGTTACTGTTGCCTGCATTTAAGAGCTTATCTTTACCAGCATCAACATCTTTAGTAATTACAAAGTTGGTTTTCTGCTCAGGGTAGCAGATACCAGCGCTATCGCAACCTCTGTATAAAAGAGAAATTACATTCTCTTTTGAAGCCTTTAAAAGGGTAATTTTAACTTCAAAAGACTGATCGATAATTTTACTGTTGCCATTAAGATCGGTGTGCTCAATACCGTCTGGAATTGATGACAGGATTGCCTTTGCATCAGATGATACTACCTGTACAGAATCTTTATAGATATAAGAACCTGCTTTTAAATTGAGCTTACATTTAATTTTTGCAGGCTCATCATAAGCACAGGTACTTGTAAAAGGAACTGTAGCTACAATGTGATTCTCTGTTTTAACCTCAGGCATGTTAAAGAGAGCATCAAATGAATCATCAGCTGATGCTGCATTTGAGGTTAGAAAACAGCTTAAGAATAGTGATATTAAAAGGGTAAATAGTGATTTGAACATAGAAGTCATTGTGGAGTATAACTATGAAATTAATGTTGCTAGGATATTAGAGAATATATGAAGAGTCTTTAAAATAGTAAAATAAAAATAACGGGAAAGCACTCAAAATAGATAATTTAGCTTGTTTCTCAATAAATTTGGAAATTTGATTTTCAAAAATAACTCTTTGGGAAATACTGTCTTTATTCGAAGGAATCTCATTTAATCCACAGCAAATGTAATTAGCCTTTTTTATATGTTGAGCATTAATAAGTTTCCAATTAGTTAAGAACTTTTGATAGCAACTGTCATCAACGTAGTCAGGCAATTTAGATGTGTTTAGATCTTGTCCTCTTTTTCTTTTAAACAAAAAGTCATCATAACTCTTATTAAGAGCTCCTAATTGATCGGAGACCATTTTTTTGAATGCTTTTTTTACATCGGAATTAACGGTGTAATTGAAAAAGTCATCATCAGGGATATTTTTACGAAGGTATAGTAGAGCTTCCGCCATTGGGTAGCTCAAAAATAATTTACCTTTATCAGTTTCGTTTGAGAAAAAATTAAGCAATTCCATTACTTTTTCGTTATGTAATAAAGTAGACTGCTTGTTAGAAAGATCATAATCAAAGAAAAGGTAAATTTCTGAAAAATCGCTAGAGCTATGCTTTTGAAGTTTACAGTCTTGGGGGAGTAATTCTTTTAATGTGTCAACAGTATCAGCGCTATCATCAAACTTATTATATTCTACCATTTTGTTATAAAGAGAATCTATGCAACTACAATAACAAGTCACAAAATAATCCTCTTTATATTTATCTTTAAAGAAAAGGTGCTTTACTGTATTTAAAATTGAAAGGTCTCTTTTTTTACCTTCAAGAATGAATAATATCATGATGAAAATGCCCCACCTCTGTACAATTTTTCTAAATTATGTCCTTGGCGTAACTCTTTGTCAGTGGCATTATTAGCGTTAACTATTTTGTCTTTAGAACATATGTAATAACAATCAGGTCTTAATAGGTCATTTGTGAAGTTGTATGTGTTATGAGTTGTTAGAAGTACTTGTATATTGTAATTTTTTAGTTTTTTTACAATAAATGCAGATAACTCAAAATGGAAGAACGCATCAAATTCGTCAATACAAATAAGTGAAGGACATTTCTCCTTCTCAAGACAATTTTCAAGCCAATAATAAGTTAATAACATGGATTTCATTCCATTTGATGCTGCTACGAAAAAGTCTATATACTTGTCTTCGTATTGTAAAAAGAGGTTGTATTCACCAGAATCATTTTTTTTGTAAGCCAATTTATCTTCATAGCCAGCATCGGAAAAGAATTTTTTCAGTTTTTCAAAATTATTATTTTCAATAATTGCATTTAAGATATTTTCATTAGGTTTTACCTTAAATCCAATGAAAGATCTGGATTCTAAAGACCAAAACATTAACATTTTAGTTACAAAATCATAAAACTTTTTGAAAACTGTGTTTTCAGCATTTTCAGCCAAAATGGCATTATTTTTTATGAATCTGCAAAGTGAAAAATCTAATTTATCAGATGCTATTTTTAGAGTTTGTGTTCCATCTAGATTTATATCAATTTCTTTTGCAACTTCTTTTTTATTGTAGGTGAATATTTGCTTTTGATTGATTTGTAGTGACTCACTTACAAGTGTATCTATATCAGACTTAGAATATTTATAAACAACTTCATCTTTGTCAAATTTGAATTCGTACTCAAATTCGGTGTCTTCATCTTGATGAAGAATGTGCTTGTAAGATCTGTAAGAATGTTGTGAATAATAGTTGTCAGTCAGAACGTTTACAATATCAAACAGCGCAAAACATATGGATGATTTACCACCCGCATTTTTTCCATACAAAATAGCTGTCTTGCAAACACCATTACTAATGCATTCTTTGTTGAACTCATAATTGCCAATTGCAGAAAAGTCTAAAGTAACTTTTTTTTCAAATGCTTTAAAGTTCTTCACTGAGAATTTTTTTATCATAGCAAGCTCCCCTTTACTTCATATTATATGAAATTTAGATGCTTTTGAATAATTATTCCGTAAAAAAATTACGGCAAAAATATCATTAGATCGTAAAATCAGGAACAGCTCCATACCTGCCTTCAAGGTAAGCCTTATTTAACTTCTTGTCATATCTTTCTTTGAATTTGTCTAAAGAGTAAACAGCACTTGCGTTGTTAGTATCAGGATCCTTAGAAGTGAACCAAATCTCATCTCGTCTTAGTAGATCTTGATCCATAATGAATGTTTCATGAGTAGTACAGATAAGCTGTGTTTTATCATTAGCATGAGACTGCATGAATGATTTTAGAAAATGTTCTGTAAGCTTAGGGTGCAAACTTCTTTCTAATTCGTCCACAACATAGACGATATCATCTCTTTTGGAGATGATCATATCTATAAGATCGAAAAGTCTTTTAGTACCGTCAGATTCTTCAGCGAAGTTAAAGTCAAAGATAGAATTTCCATGTTTTAATACTAAGGTAGTAATTTCAGGTTCTTCAGCACCATTAACCCTAATATTAAAGAATCCGTTGTCCATGCGACATGTTGCTTGAATGTGCTGATTGTTTGGAATCAGCATTTGAGTTTTAATGTCTTCTATAATTTTTGAAATAAAATCTTTCCCAACTACTTGAGCCATTTCATCAACTGTTAGCTTTTTAGTGGTGATATTGCTGATACCTGTATCAAAGGTACTGATAAGTGTACTTATTTTGTTTAATGATTCCGGTCTGTAGTAAGCATCAGTATTTGAAATTCCTATATTAGGATTGATAAGAACGATGTGATTGATTAAAAAGTTATAGATCTTCTTGAAGAAGAGTAACTTTGAATCATCTTCATACTTTTTGCCACGGTTCATTTCAGCTAAAAAAACTTGAGAGGAGTGTCCTACAAAATCATCAGCATAAATGTCGAAGCGATTCTTTTCTGTCTCAGTAGGTGTTACACCTTCTTTTAAAACAGGTTTCTGATTATATTCTCTTTCAAAAAGAGCTTTAGCAGAGCCGTCTTGTTTTAGCTCATACAGCCATTCTTCAGTTATCTCTTTTTTACTTAGGATAGCGGTAAATCCATAAGCATAGAATTTGTCATTTACAGTAAATTGCAACTTCAAAGAAGCTGTCTCTAGTTTCGTTTTCTTTTGTATTTTTGCAAAAATCATTAAAAGAGTTTAGAGGTAGTCCTTCTATAAGAGTTCTTTTAATGAAAGCAAGTGCTTTTACAAGATTAGACTTACTAGAGGCATTAGCTCCATAGATAACTGCATTCTTTAAGATATTGGTCTGCTTGATTTTGATCATATGATCTTTATGAGTATGGGGTTTGCATGAAGATATTAAAGAGAGCTCTTTGTTTTTATCAAAAGATTTGTAGTTACCAACTGTAAGCTTAATGAGCGTTTGCTTTGCCTTTAAAACAGAATTTTCAACGACTTTATTTGGTACTATAGTCAGAGTTTATAAAAAATTCAAACTAAATTTCTTAAAAGGAGAAAAAATCGTTAAATATCTAAAACTATTCTATTCCTAAAAGTTTAAAAATAAAAAGTTTTGGGAATACTTTTGAATAAATAACTAAATAACAATAAGTTATAATAAAAAGATTCAACAAATTTGTGAAAAGTTTTGCTAAGAGCTAATTGTATTAGAGATTTAGACGTTTTTAGAAAAAGTTGTCAAAGGTAGCGCACTTCGCAAATTCAAAAGTTTGTTTTAAAGAAGTTGTGAATTTAGCCGAAGAAATAAGTTGAGGCTATCTGTTTAATTTTGCTACTTGCATTGTTCTCTTACAGTAAATTTGGAATGTTACTATTTGTTTTCAAAGAGCTTTTAAGATCTTGCTAAATTATTACAGACATAAGATCTCTCCTGAGATTTTTGAATTTATCTCAACTATGCTCGAAACCTCACATTTTTATTAAATGAAATATCCATAGAATTAGTATTTGGTTCCGCTTACAGAATTAGACATCATTTTGAATAAAGGTGGCGTATATGTACGAAAAAATTGAAGAAACAAGTAAAAAATTTGTAAAAACTGATTTTCCTTTAAATATTGCAATTGAGCCAAGTAATCATTGTACATTGAATTGTATCTGTTGTGCTCATAGTCAAATGACTAGAAAAAAAGGAACTGTCAGTATAAAACTGTATAAGAAAATAATAGACGAAATAGCTAGTGAAAGCCCTTACTCAAGAGTATGGCTCGACTATTATGGAGAACCTTTGTTGCAGAAATTCAAATTGTATTATTTGATTGACTATGCAAAAAAGAAAGGTTTGAAAAATGTTTGTCTCAACTCTAATGCTACTCTTCTAAATGAAGACATGACTGATATGTTGTTAGATTCAGGAATTGATTTTATTAGTTTTGATTGTGATGGTTTTTCATCAGAGGTTTATGAAAAGATCAGAGTAAATGCAAAACGAGATGTTGTCTACCACAATATAGAATATTTTTTGGAAAGAAAAAAAGAATACGAAAAAGAAATATTAGCTAACGGAGACAAGAAAAAAACACCTATAGTCGAAGTAAAAATTATGGAAATGGATGAAAACAAAGATGAAATTGATATGGTTATGTCGTATTGGAGAAAAATGGGAGCTTGGACAACAAAACGGAGACTCATTTCATGGGGAGGAAAAATAAAAAATATTAAATATGAAGAACAAAAAGATAGATATCCTTGTGGCCATGCACTAGGTGTTATGGCCATCACATGGGAGGGAAAAGTGGTCAATTGCGTAATGGATGTGGATGCAAAATTTGTTTGCGGTGATGCAAATACTGAGAGCCTAAAAGATATTTGGCAGAGACATAACAAAAATTTAGTTGATTTGCACTTAAACAGAGATTGGGAGCGACTTCCCGAAATATGTAAAAATTGTAGCGACTGGAAAATAATTGGTGAGGAACGCTATGATGAGAATGGTATCAGAATATTAAAAAATTATAACAGTAAGGAAAAAATGCTGTAATAAAGTGAATTTAAAGAAAATAGTATTAGTAACGGGAGCAAATGGTTTTATTGGTACATATGTATGCAATTGTTTAGCTCCATACTATAAAACAGTGTATGCTCTAGTTCATACAAAAGAAAGTTCAACCAATTTTGTTTCAAATAATATAGTTCCTCTTTATTGGTCATTAGGAAAACAAAATGCGGAGAATTTTCCAATATCTGAAAAAACTACTTTTGATGAAATCGTTCATTTGGCAGCAAACATTAATCTTAATGCAAATCAAGATGAACTTTACTCGGACAATTTTTTAGGCACTAAGGATCTACTCGAAATAGCTAGAAAACACAGAACTAAAAGGCTCGTAATGTTATCAAGCATAGGTGTTTATAATTGTTTTCAACACAAAATAATTGATGAATCATCAGAAATAAAGTTTTTGACTTATTATCACTACACTAAGTACTTGGCGGAATTGACTTTTATCCAATATTTAAAGAAGTTAGAAAATGTTAGCGGTATTATTTTTAGATTGTCATCGCCAATCGGAGTAGGAATGCGAGAAAATTCGTTTATTCCAATTGTAATAAGGAGTGCGCTACACAATCAAGATATAGTCTTGTACGGTAAAGGTCAAAGAATTCAGAATTATATTGATGTTAGAGATGTTGTTAGGGCTATATCCTTTTCATTGGATACTAAACAGAATGGCATTTTTAATTTAGTGAATCCAATTTCATATTCAAATGTCCAAATTGCAAAAATGTGTATTTCAATTTTTAATTCAAGAAGTAATATCGTTTTTAAAAACGAAGATGTTCATGAAAAAGAGTGTTGGTTGTTTGATACAGAAAAAATAGAAAAATCTCTCAATTTTGTATGCAAATATGAAATAAGACAATCACTAGAGTGGATATCAAATCAGTATGAAAATAGCAATATGTAGTGATATACATGGTAACCAATATGCACTAAATAATTTTTTTAAAGATATTGAAACTCAGAAAATCGATAAAGTATTATTTTTAGGAGATGTGTTTGGTTACTATTATGGCCAGAAAGAGTGCTTGCAAAAATTAATGGAGTGCAATAAGGCCTATTGTATCAAAGGAAATCATGACCAATATTTTCTAGATCTAAAAAAAAATCCTGCAATTATTTCAAATCTTGTCACAAAATATGGATCTTCTTACGCTAATACATCACAAATTACATCAGAACAGGTTAAATTTATATCAAACTTACCGTTATATGCCGAGATGACTTTAGATTCGCTCAAACTCTTTTTTTGTCATGGTAGTTTGGATAATTATCTAGAAGGAAGAGTATATCCTGATTCAAAAATTGAAAATGAAAAACTGTACTGCAAGTACGATTTTGTCTTTTTAGGCCATACTCATCATAAGATGGTAAAACTGCTAAATAATACGGTTGTATGCAATCCAGGATCGTTAGGTCAACAACGGGATGGTCTTGGATGTAGTTATGTAGTTTTTGATACTTTGACAAAAGTGATTCACTATAAAATAGTAGTTTTTGATGTTGATTTTTTGAGCAAAGAAGTTGAATTAAAAGATCCTTCAATGTCAAAGTTGAAAGAAGTGTTGTTTAGGGTAAATTCTAATCATAATGAATAAAATAAATATATTAGTGTCCGCTATTAGCGGAGATGTCGCGAATGGAATTTTAAAGTGTTTACAAAACTATGAGCATGTCAAAAAAATTATAGGCTGTGATATTTATCAGTATCCGTGTGGATTAAATAAGGTTACTAAGTTCTATAAAATATCACCATGTATTCAGGAACAGATTTATCTTAATGAGCTTTTAGATATTTGTTCGAAAGAAAATATTGATTTATTCATACCTACAAATGAGTTTGAAATATATTGTATCAGCAAAAACCGAGGTCTTTTTTTCGAGAAAGGTATAAAACTTTTAATTCACCCTAAAATTGTGTATGAAATTTTTTTTGATAAATACAATACTCAAAAAAAGCTCCAACAATTAAATTTACCTTATATTCCTACTTATTTTGCGGACGAATACAATCAATGTCTTAATTTTCCTATAGTAGTGAAAGATATTTTTAATAGCGGAAGTAAAAATATTCGCATTTTAAATGATGCTTCAGAAATGAGGAAACACGACAATCTAACGCATAATCAAATAGTTCAACCATATATTGGAACTATGGACCAAGAATATACGGTACCTGTTTTTTCTTTTAACGATGGAAGTTCTATTGCATGTATTCCATTTAGACGTACTTTGTCAAAATCAGGCTATACAAATTACATTGAACCAGTATCTCGAGAATTGTTTGATAAAATTTATAGTATTTCTTCAGTTATCTCAAAAACTCTTCAGTTAAATGGCTCTATAGATTTGCAAATGAGAATGCATAAAAATGAGCTTTATATTTTTGAATGTAATCCAAGATTGTCTGGAACCGTTAATTTTAGGCACAAGTTGGGGTTTCAGGATGCATTGTGGTGGATTGATTTAATGTTTTGCTTTAATTCTTCTTTTGAATTTGAGTATCCGACAAATTTTGTCGGTGTAAGAGAATTAAATGAAGAAATATTCCGTACATGATAGTTTTCGTATTTTAGGATCGATAAATGATTGGCTTTAATTATCCTCCACGATTAGATCGTTCAAAAAAATATATTTTGGATTGCCTTGATAAAAATATCCTTCGAGGAAGTGGTCCATATTGTAAAAAATGTGAACAATGGCTTGAAAAGAAATTTTCTGCGAAGAAGGTTTTACTCACAGGATCTTGTTCCCATTCTTTAGAAATGGCTGCTTTGTTGTGTGGCATCCATCCTGGTGATGAAGTTATTCTGCCTTCATTTACTTTTTGTTCAACAGCAAATGCATTCGCTTTAAGAGGAGCAAAACTAGTGTTTGTTGATGTTAGACCAGACACAATGAATATAAATGAGGATCTTATTGAGAAAGCTGTTACAAATAAAACGAAAGTAATCGTTCCTGTTCATTATGCAGGTGTTTCTTGTAATATGGATAAGATAATGTCTATAGCTAATAAATATAATTTATTTGTTGTAGAGGATGCTGCTCAAGGTGTGATGTCAAGCTATAAAGGAAGAGCTTTAGGTACTATTGGCGATATTGGATGCTTCAGCTTTCATGAGACGAAAAATTATAGCATGGGAGAAGGAGGTGCAATTTTGCTAAATAGACAAGATTTTTTTGAAAGAGCAGAAATTATTCGCGAAAAAGGTACAAATAGATCTCAGTTCTTAAGAGGTCAAATAGACAAATATTCGTGGGTAGATATTGGATCATCTTACTTGCCTTGTGATTTATCAGCAGCTAATTTGTTTGGTCAACTAGAATTGGCTGATGAAATAAACAGTGACAGAGTAAAAAGTTGGAATCTTTATTATCACTTATTAACACCTCTAGCACAAAAAGGAATGATAGAGTTGCAACAAGTCCCTGATGATTGTACGAATAATGGTCATTTATTTTATATAAAAGTAAAAAATATAGAAGAAAGAACAGATTTAATCCAATTTTTGAAAGACAAAGGAATAATCTCACTTTTTCATTATATTCCACTCCATACAGCATATGCTGGTAAAAAATTTGGCGTATTTAGCGGAGAAGATAGATTCACAACTTGGGATAGTGAGAGGTTGCTAAGGTTACCGATGTTTTACAAATTAAAAAATTCAGATATAGAGTACATCGTTAGACAAATTTATTCTTTTTTCAGAGTTGAACTGTAGATGGTACAAAAAGTTTTGATTTTTGGAATAACTGATTTGGCAGAATTGTTATTTTCATATATTGAATCAGATCCAAATTATAATGTTTTAGGTTTTGTTGTAGATCATCAATTTCAAGAAAAAAAAGAATTTTGTGGAAAAGAAGTCTACACATTTGAAAATATCGATGATAATTTTTCTCCAACTCTCGTGAGTTTCTTCGTATGCGTTGGCTACACAAAAATGAATACTGTGCGAGAGCATGTATTTAAAAGAATAAAAGATAAAAAGTATTCTATATTATCTTACTTTCATCCTTCATCTATAGTGTTATCTTCAAGCCTAGGTGAAGGAAATCTTGTTTTCCCAAATGTAATGCTAGACAAATTCACAACAATTGCCGATGGTAATGTATTTTATCCAGAATCCCTATTAGCTCATCACTCTTCAGTTGGAAGTTTCAATTTTTTTGCTGTAAAAAGTTGTGTGTGTGGCCACGTTAAAGTAAAGAATAATTGCTTTATAGGGGCAAATTCTACAATAAAAAATGGTGTAGAGTTAAATGCTTATACTCTGGTAGGCGGTGGAACATATATCAATAAGGACACTGATTCATATGGAGTTTATGTACCAGCAATGTCAGTAAAATTAACAAAAAAATCTAGTATAGAAATTCATCTGTAAATTAGTAATTTTTTCATTGTCAGTACTGCAAAATGTGAATATGAATGTTAATGTTTGGAGTCCGTTATGGAATCTAGAATTTATGGAAAAAATATTAAAATTTCCTCTACAAATGTAAATGAATTTTGGAAACATAGATCTCGCAAAGAAGGTTTGAAATCTGTCCTTTTAGGAAAATCATGCAACAATGTAGAGCAAAATCATAGAAATGAAGTTGAAAAAACATTGTTGCTGTCGCTACTAGAAAAACATTCTAAATTTAATAACAATCTGTCAGTATTAGATCTGGGGTGCGGTATAGGTAGATGGTATGCAAATTTAAAAGATCACGTTGAACATTACACGGGTATAGATTCGTCATTTAACTTTATTAAAGAATCAAGAGAATATTATAAAAATGAAAAGAAATGTGATTTTTATCAGTGTAATTTGGAAAATCTGAAAACATCATTATTTAAAAATAAATATGATCTAATCATAATCTCTGGTGTTCTTATGTACATCAATGACATCTTCATTGGTAATATTTTGTCTGAGCTACCAGACATTGTAAAACCTTATGGTGTTTTTTATATTCAAGAATCAGTGTCAATGTTGCCAGAAAGAATGACTCTAGATAAGTTTTATTCATCTGATTTAAATTGTGGTTATAGTGCTATATACAGAACAGAAACCGAATATAAAACATTTTTTAAAACATTTTTGAAAAATTTTTCTATATCAGATGAAGGTGTACTATTAGATGAATCATCTGGAGCAAGATCTGAAACAAATGCGAAATATTGGTTTATTTACTAGAAGTATTAATCAACCTTATTTGATTGAATAGATCATTGGTGATAATTTGCACTTTGAATATGCTCTTTGACTTAGGAGAATTTTATGACTTCTTCATTATGTATCAAACAAGAAGATCTACTTTATAAACCAAGAAATATCGCTTTAGCCAAAATGAATAATATTTCAGGTGAACCTGAAATGTCTGAGTTTGAATCAGCTTATTTATGTGGCCTTATAAATAAATTTAAGCCTAAAAAAATATTAGAAGTTGGTGTTGCTGGAGGGGCCACAACAGGAATTATTATAGAAACACTTCAGGAAACAAGAGATAGATCTGAAAATATAAAAATCTTTTCAGTTGATTTAAATTCGGATTTTTATCGCAACAAGACTGAGGATAGGGAGAAAAGAAAAACAGGTTTCATGACAGATATCATGAAAAATAGCAGTGATGTATGGGTAGATCACTCTCTGTTATTAGGAAAAACTCTCTGTGAATGTTTTGAAGAAATAGATCATGATATAGATTTTGTCGTAATAGACACTGTTCATCTTTTACCTGGAGAGATTTTAGATATTCCTGTTCTCCTGAAACTAGTTTCAAATAATGCCGTTATAGTCTTTCATGATGTATCGCTTCATCACTTTTTATCTGAACCAAAGGAATCTCGAAAGTCATTTGCTACTATGGCGGCATTTGTTTCATTATCTGGAAACAAGAATGTACCCATAGGCTTAGATCCAATAAGGAAATTTCCTAATATAGCAGCAATTCAACTGACAGAAAATAGTTCAAAAGATGTTAGTGATATTTTTTATGCAATGAATTTTCCTTGGAGTTATGTACCTCCCTTAAAAATTAAAGAAGCATATTTGCAATTTTATGATAAGTATTATCGAAAATATCAGTCAATATATGAAAATGCCTTTTTAGAAAATACGGCCTATGCTGTTCATGAAAGAGAAGTTAATTTTGAAACAGTATTTTCAAAGCTCCTTTCTAAATTGACGGCTAACCAAACAGTTTCATTATATGGAGCAGGTGAAATTGCAGAATATCTTGTAAAAGAGTTGAGTAAAAGAAAAGTTCCTATTGATAGAATTTTCGTAACAAAAAGTAGCAGGTATGAGCAATTTGTGGGTAAATTCCCCGTTGAACAATTTTCGCAAGATTTAGTGACCAAAGATGACGTGATAATTGTGGCTTCGATAAAATTTGCTAAAGAAATTACAAATTACATTAAAGAAAAAGTAGGCAACATAACTGTATTATCTGTTAACGAATTTTCTTATATCTGATTCAGGTGCTGTATGTTGTTCATAGATAAATATGGTAATGAAACAACTTTTCAAGAGTTGAAGAAAAATATAAAAGGAAGGGATTGCTTCTTATGGGGAAATTCATCGAACAATGTCGATTTATTTGATGTTGTTTCGCCTTCAACCTTTAAAGGTATCTTCGACAATAATAAAGATAATTGGGGTAAAGAAGATGGTTTTGGACATAAAATATGTAAGGTAAAAGTTTCACCTGATATTGTTATAGTTAGTGCTATGGGGGATCCGTATTCTGATTTGCTCCCTCAATTACTTGAACTAGGTGTTGAGAATTTCTACTTTTTCAGAACAACAAAACTTTTAGAAAGGTATGAAAGACTTGAGTATTCTGTTCAAAAAAAAAGTGCAAATAACTTTCTTCCAAAGATAACAAAATTTAGGTATGTCCATATCATTAACGATGAAAAGTTCATAAGAAACTTGTTTTATGTTTACAGCAAAGGCTGGAATTTAAAAGAGCACGCATTTGTAATCAATTATTTCAATAGATGCAATGATAGAGACGTTTATAACCTGTGGAAATTGTATATACAACTTGATGAAAAATACAACAACATTTTGGTTTTTGATGGGATATTCAACGTTAAATTTGGATTGAAAAAAAGACAAGAATGTTTGTCTGAATTATTACGAAATGCGTCAAAAATTATTTTTCAAGGTGAATACATTCCTTTATCAATATCTTTAGTATTAAAAAAGAATTTAGATCTTATTAGAAAAAAAGGCATATTTATTCCTTGGTGCAGTAAATTTGGAATTGATTATAAAATTAAACAAAATGTAGAAGATTATTTAAGGTATTGCCCTGTTATAGTTTTAAATAAATTTGGGGATAAAAGAAGAACTGAAATAGATTCTTTTTGTAAATTTGTGTCAGCAAAATTTGTCGATATTAATCTTAGCTATGTATATCCAATAGAAATTCCACCAAAAAAGAAAAAAAATAATTGTAAACCTAAAGTCATAATAAGCCATTCATGTTTTGAATATAACAAATGTATAGAAAGTATAGATGTCCTACTCCCTTATAAAGGCGAAATTGATGTTTATTGTATTGGTTCTTATGGAGATGAAAAATACATAAAAGAAGTAAATAGTTACGGCAAAAAAGTGTTAGATGATTCTTTTCATTTTATTGATTATTTTATGGACAATTTAGAATATTCAAATTTTATCAATCAAATGGATTGCGCTGTTATTTCCATGACTCAAGGGGCAGGAATGACAACCCTTCAAATGCTTTTTTATTTTGGAGTAAAAGTATTTATCGTAAAGAATTCAAATACTGATATTTTTACAAAGTCGAGAGGGTATAAAACTTTTGACATACGTGAAATAGGAGAAATATCTGTAAGAGATTTTGTCGAAAATAATATTTACAAAGAAAATAATTATGAGATAGCAAAGACTAATTTTGATTTAAAAATTCAAATTGAAAAGTGGAAAAAAATTTTTGAAGAAATTTGATTTCTCTTAAATCAATTTTAAGGTGTCTATGAAATACAATATTTACGGTTCTAGAGATTCAGCTGTTTTGTTTTTATTAAAAAACAAAAATATTGAAATTAACAAATTTATCGATGGTAAAATTTCTCAAAAAAGTTTAATTAATTTTAATTTTGCAGATCAGCCAAGATCATATGATGTTCTTCCTCTTAAATATGCTCAAAAAGAATTAAAAAAATTCTATACAATCGTAGCTACCTCCGGCAATGCATATTGGGAAGTGAAAAACATTCTAGAAAAGATGGGGCTTGTAGAGTTTGAAAATTTTGAATTTTATGGAACCTTTAAGAAAAAATTTATTTCTGTAACTTATGGAAATTGCAATGCTTTCGGAGTTAGGGATCTTCTTCTATCAAATAATAGGTTTGCTGAAAAGTATGGTTTTTATCCAGTAGAGCCAATTTGCGAACTCAACAATCGCTCCACCCCCCCCCTACAAAAACGGCTGTCCCATGTTATTTTGGATAAGTGCGATTTATTTTTGTACCAAGACATAAGGGGAAACAACAGTTATGGTTTAGAATATGCAACTAAACCAATCATAAAAAAGTTAAATCAAAATTGTAAAAAAATATGCTTGCCAAATTTTGTGAATTTACCAAAATTTCTCTTTCCTCAAATCTATGAGCATGTTTCTCCTTGTTTAAATAACGGAGTTCCATCACCATTTAATGTTAGAGATTTTTACATAGACAAATTTCATTGTTTGCATTCAATTGAACAAATGACAAGAACAATACAGAAAAAAGATATTATAGATCATCAACTTATAAAGGATTTATTAGACGAATTTTCAGAAAAAATAAAATGTAGAGAAAATACTTGGTCAATAAAAGTTAGAGATTTTATTTTCAGTACCTATAAAAAAGAGCAGCTGTTCTTCGACCCTTATCATCCTACAAAGTTGATGCTTTCTTTTATAGCTAATGAATCACTTAAATTACTAGGATTTTTATCAACAGGATTTGATTCATATAATTACGAAAAAACAATAAATAATTTCAGCGAAATTGGAAGTCCATCCATATTACTAGATTCGACTGAAATACCTGTATATTACTCTGTAAAAAAAACTCTAAATTTACAATGGTCAAATGAAATTTTATGTAGGAGTTTTTCTAGAAACTATTGTATGGATTCTCTTATACATCCAAGATCTACACTCGAATATGTGAGGGATTACCTTATGTGGAATTACTTACTAATAAAGTAAGAACCTCTCATTTAGATTTTAAACATGTTAATGTATGTTTTAGATTCAACTTATGCATTTTGCGTTTAATTCAAAATGCAGATAACAACTGATATTGAGCAAAAGTTCTAGATTAGTTTATTTAGAAAATCTACAGCTTAATGTCTGTTTCTCATTGAATTTTACGAATTATAAGTTCTTTTAAAATTGGATAATAAAAGTTAATGGTAAGCAAAATGGAAAATAGCATTACAAAATCTATTTTTTGGGGGACTAGTAAATGCGGTGAAATGAATCTTTCTTTTTGGTCCACTGCAGGAGTTAGACCTGATTATTTTTGTAGTAATGACGAAAAAGCTTGGGGAACATCAATATTTGGCATTCCTGTTATCTCTCCAAGAGATGTAGTTTTATTAAAAAATTATAAAATTTTCATTACATCGTATGCTCGCAATGAAATAAGGAAACAACTTATTGATTTAGGTATTGACACTAAGAACATATTCTCTCTCATTATGCCTTTTTATTATCCAAATCAAAAAATATATAAAAAGTTAATGTCAGAATTTCTACCTAGTGTTGAAATAATTAAAAAGAAAGTTACAGGTGTTTCTTTTGAATATTTTGAAGGTGGTTTATTAGGTGGAACTCAAAGTTGGGCTTATTTTGAACAAAAAAAACTAATGAATTATGGGATTCCTTGTAATAGCCTCATTCCATCAGATCAAATCGGTTTAAATATAAAAGAATTTAATGAAGTATTTTTGAAAAGAACAAATAAAAATAACATGTTTTATGAGGCTTGTGATTATTTTTTATCGACCAATCTAGATACTTTTGTATCTATGTCAGGTAGTGAAATGTTATCGGCAGCCTGTTTTGTTAAGAAAAAATATTCACTAGATTTAAGAATAATTGCTTTCTGCCATGCAGATAATGATGAATATTATGATAGCTACACAATGCTTCACCCCTATATAGATGTATGTTATGTAATCAGTAATAAGATGAAAAATACCTTTATTTTAAGAGGTTTTGATAAAAATAAAATTAAATATTATCCTTGGTTGGTAACAGATTTAAGAGACATCAATTCAATAACTGTAAACTTAAACGCCCCATTGAGAATTGGCTACTTAGGGAGAATATGTTGCCAACAGAAGAGATGTGATTTGCTCATTTTATTAGCGGAAAAATTGATAGCTTTAGGTGTTAGTTTCTTATTTTTTATTGTTGGTGATGGAAATTATCTTGTTCAGTTAAAAAATAAAGTTGAAGAACGTAAACTAGATAAAAACATTATTTTCTTAGGGCAAATTGAGCACTCTCTTGTAAGTGAATTTTGGGATAAACAAGATATATATGTAAGTTGTTCAGAATTTGAAGGTCATTCCTTATCTCAATTTGAGGCCCTATCAAGAGGAACCGTTGCTGTATGTACAGATTGTTCGGGAGTTTCTGATGATGTTATAAATGGTTACAATGGATATGTTTCTCCAATTGGTGACATAGACTCCATGGCATCAAATATAAAAATATTGGATGATAATCGTAATTTACTTTTATTAATGAAACAAAGAACGTTGAAATTTTTTGAAAAGAAATTATCTGAATATAAAGATCCACTATTTGATTATGTAACCGACAATGATCAGTAAAAAAGGAAGCTCGAGCATATTTGTGAGCAAAACAGAATCCCCCCAAAATATATAACAACGTTAGTTTTGAAGCTAAAATTTTTGAATATCAGAGTACTACTGCAATTGGAAAATAAAATTTATAAGTAGTAAAAATATAAAGGCGAACTATGAAATTGTTTTTGGCAGGCCCCGTTCAAATGTATGAATCTACTTTATCTGTATCAAGGGTAGAGCATCCATATTTTCGATCTTCAGATTTTTCTGTACTTATGAAGAGTAACGAGTATAGATTAAAAAAAGTGCTAGGTGACAATAGTTCCTCTCATTTACTATTTTTGACTATGTCCGGAACGGGAGCGATGGAAGCAACTGTTTTTAATTGTCTGAGTAAAAATGATAAATGTTTAGTGGTAAACGGAGGTACGTTCGGTAAAAGATTTTGTCAGATTTTAGATAATCAATCTATTCCATTCGATTCAATTGATCTGAAATGGAATGAGTGTCTAAGTCAGGATCATTTAAAAAAGTATACTTATAAAGGCTATACTGCTTTTTTGGTAAACATACACGAAACATCAAGTGGAAAACTGTATGACTTAGATTTAATTAGTAGTTTTTGTAAAGAAAACAATTTGTTTCTCATAGTAGATGCAATTTCCTCATTTTTGGCAGATGAATTTAATATGTCAAAATTTGGAGTCGACGTCGCAATAATTAGTTCACAAAAAGGTTTATGTTGTCACGCTGGATTATCTGTTGTTGCACTATCTGAGAGAATGAATGAAAGATTACTAGAAATCAAAAATAAATTACCTATTTACTATGATTTTATAAGCTATATAAAAAACATGGATAGGGGGCAGACACCTTTTACTCCAGCATCTTCTATAGTATATGAAATTGACGATATGCTCTCAAAAATTGAAAGCGTTGGTGGAATTCAGAGATGGCTTAAGACAATAAAAGAAAGAGCAACCTTCTTTCGAAAACAAGCTAAAGAGCACGGATTTGTTGTTCCAGACTACTCTAAATCAACGATGTTGACTCCAATTTATTTTGATAAAGCAAATGCACAAATTGTCGTTAACGAGTTAAGAGAGAAATATGATATTTACATAACCCCTTGTGGTGGTGAATTGGCTGATAGATTAGTGAGAGTTGGTCATCTTGGAGATTTGTCTTTAGCAGATTATTCTGATTTATGTGAAAAGATGGTACATGTAGTAAAAAAAATATAATTTTATGAAAAGCCTCTGTTTACTATTTGTACATGTAAAAGAAAAATTCTAAGGATTGTTTTTATGATAGCAGGCAAAACAGTTGTATATACATCCGGTACATTTGATATGTTGCACGTGAATCATTTAAAAATGATCGAGTACGCTCGTAGCTTAGGTGATATTTTGATTGTTGGCGTAAATACCGATGAACTTGTAGCATCCTACAAATCTGTTCCTATTGTACCGTTTGAAGAAAGAATAGCTTTGGTAAAAGCTTTAAAATATCCTGACATTGTAATTCCTCAAAGAAATTTGGATCATACTGGCAAAGTTAAAAATTTGCATTTTGATGTTTTTGTTGTTGGTGATGATTGGGCAGGAAAATATGATTATTTAGAAAAACTCGACTCCAATAACGGACAAAAAGTTCAGGTTGTGTATTTCCCATATGGAGAAGGAATTTCTTCAACAAAAATAAAACAGCAGATTATATCTTCATATTCAGCATTACAGAATAAAGTTGACAATCATTTGTCAGCTTTAAATGAAATAGACAGTATAAAACAATCAGGAAAGTAATCTAAGTGGAAAAAGAATATGAAATAAAAGGCAAAAAGCTCATATATAAAGTATCTGAGAAAAGAGAAAGTATTTGGAAAGTAGAATTAGATCTTGTAAAAGAACTAGATCGTATTTGTAAGAAATATGATTTGCAGTACTTTTTAGATGCCGGTTCTCTTTTAGGTGCTGTGCGCCACAAAGGTTTTATTCCTTGGGATGACGATATTGATTTATTGATGCCAAGAAAGGATTATGACAAATTAATAAGTGTGGCTCAATCTGAAATTCGTAATCCTTATTATTTTCAACATATTTCAACGGATCCGAAGTACCCTGGTTTGCATGTAAAAATACGCAATTCTCAGACAACGGCAATTATCAAAAGTTGGTTGTTTACTGACGTGAATCAAGGTATTTTTATAGATATTTTTCCATTGGAAGCTTTACCAAAGGACGAATTGGAAGCAGAGAATCTTTACAATAAGGCATCTGTATTAGGAAGAGCCATAAAATCTTATTATAACTTTGACAAGATTCTTAGTTTGAACCCACGGATTATATTTATGCTTTTAAAAAGACGAAAGTTAGCAAAATCTTTAATAAAAGATCAATCTGACTATGTAAATAAATATACAGAGTATGAAGAATTATTTAAAAAAAATGATTATGATGCTTGTGAAAAAGTAGGTCCATTGTCTTTTAATTTTGCTAGCGAGAGAAAAATAGTCTTTTCAAAAAAGTGTTTTGAAAAAGCAGTGTGGGTCCCTTTCGAAAATATAAAGTTACCAATACCTATTGGTTATGATGAAGTTCTAAAAACTTATTTTGGCAATGACTACATGACTCCTTTAATTGTGCCATCAGAGCATGGAGAAACTTACTTCGACGCAAAAGAAAGCTATACACACTATCTTCCACTATTACGAAAGCAATATGCTCTTGTTTATAGAGTTTTCAGAGCAGTAATGTCTTGGTTTACAAATGATAATCTATCTTCTTTAGAGAAGAAACTTTTTAAGTTGTAACATTAGTCCTCAAACAGCTAACTTCTTTTGTCGCAAAGGAACTTTAAAGAAATAGTAAATGTTAAAAGAACTTGAATATCCATTTGATCCTTCTTTCATCTTAAAAAAGAAGAAATCAATAAAAAGATCATTGCTTTCAGATGAAAATCAAAATAATAAGCGTATTAAGAAAAATATTGCTATTTTAGGTGGCGGAACAACAAATGACATTAAATTAGTGTTAGAACTATTCCTGTTGCATTATGGCATAGAACCTCATTTTTATGAGTCAGAATACAATTCCTATTATGAAGATGCTGTATTTGGCAATGGGAATCTGTCTCAATTTAAACCTGACATCATTTATATATGCACAAGCGTACATAACATCTCTTCATTTCCTAACCTAAAAAATACTAAAGAAGAGGTAGATAGTCTTTTAGACATTGAATTTACAAAATACACTCATATATGGAACTCATTAAAAGAAAAATATGACGTTCCAATACTACAAAATAATTTTGAATTACCTATTTTTAGATTACTCGGTAACAGAGATTCTGTTGATTTCAGAGGTAAAGTTAGTTTTGTAAATAGATTAAATTTCAAGTTCTCTGAATATGCAGAAGAAAATTCATATCTGCATATTGTGGATATCAACTACTTGTCAGCTGATTATGGATTGCAAAAGTGGTCTGAGCCTTTTTATTACTACATGTATAAATACTGCCTTGCAGTACCTGCAATCCCTTATTTAAGTTTTAATGTTGCTAATATTATTAAAGCTATATATGGAAAGAACAAGAAAGGTTTAGTTCTAGATCTTGATAACACCCTATGGGGTGGAGTGATTGGTGACGATGGTGTAAATGGAATTGTCTTAGGTCAGGAGACGTCAGACGGACAAGCTTATCAGGATTTTCAGCGTTACTTAAAATCTGTATCTGAATTAGGAATCACTCTAAGCATCAATTCTAAAAATGACGAAGACAATGCTTTAAAAGGCCTTAATCATCCAGATTCTATTTTGAAAAAGGACGATTTTGTTGTCATAAAAGCAAATTGGAATAACAAAGATGATAACTTCAGAGATATTGCAAAGATAATCAATGTTTCTGACGATAGTTTAGTTTTTATCGATGATAATCCTGCTGAAAGAGATTTAGTGAGAAGCCAAATTGAAGGTGTTAGTGCTCCTGAACTAACAGATGTTACTAATTATATTAGTTGCATTGATAGATCTGGGTTCTTTGAAAATATTTCATTATCTGAAGATGATTTAAAAAGAAATGAAATGTATAAATCCAATCAAAAAAGAGAACAGCAAAAGACTCTTTTTAAAAATTATGATGAATATCTTGATTCACTAGAAATGGTTGCTGAAATAAAATCTTTTGCTCCAGTATACTTTGAGAGAATTTCACAGTTAACAAATAAAAGTAATCAATTTAATTTAACGACGTTAAGGTTAACCGAGAGCGAAATAGAAAATATTTCTAAAGATGAGAGTTATCTGTCTTTTTATGGAAAGTTAACAGATAAGTTTGGAGACAACGGTATTGTTTCTTTAGTTATAGGTAAGATTGCAGGAGACACAATTCAAATTAAACTGTGGCTAATGAGTTGCCGAGTTCTAAAAAGAGAAATGGAATATGCCATGCTTGATTATCTAATGTATAAAGCAAAAGCATTGGGAGTATCTACAGTAATAGGTTATTATTACAAGACAGATAAAAATAGTATGGTTTCATCATTTTATGAACAGCATGGATTTTCAAAGATATCAGAAGATGATTTAGGTAATTCTGTATGGAAATTCTCTCTTAAAAAAGGGTACCAAAATAAAAATAAACATATCAAGATAAAACTCTAATAACTTAGGATTGGCAATTATGACAAGAGATGAAGTATTTACAAAGTTAACTGAAGTATTTAGAGATGTTTTTGACAATGACAATATTGTTTTAAAGGAAGATACTGTTTCAAGTGATATTCAGGATTGGGATAGCCTTGAATTTATCAATATTGTAGTAGCTGTAATGGAAACATTCAAAATTAAATTTTCAATAGAAGATTTAAAGAAATTAGACAATGTAGGTCAATTGGTTACCTTAATTTTAGAAAGGGTAAAATCTTAATTGAGTACCTTCTTTGTGTCTTATTCTCTAAGATACATTTGAATAATTCGTCTTGTGTCACATCATAAATATATAATTAAATCATTTAGTTAAAAGAATCTTGCACTGACCGATATAATAATTATGTAAGCTACTAAATGTGGAAATTATATGTTCAAACAGTTCTCAAATGTAAAGATATCGGCGATTGCTTCCGCTTCAGGAAAAACTCAACGTAATGTTGTAGAGATATGTAATTCTTTCCTTGATGAGCGTCATTCAAAGAGGTTAGTAAAAACTCTAGGATTTGAAAATATAAGACAAATTCCTCTTGAAATGACTACATCTGATCTTTGTGTGGATTTATGTAAAGATATTTTTAGAGAATTAAATATAAATCCAAAAGATATAGGTGCATTGGTATTTGTCTCACAGACTAATGATTCAATTGCTCCTGCAACCGTATTCACTATGCAGGAAAAATTGGAATTGTCAGCTGATTGTTATCTTAATAACATCATCAATGGATGTTCAGGCAGTATGCATGGATTATTTGAAGGAGCCTCCCTTATAGCGTCAGGAGTTGCTTCTAAAGTTCTAGTTTGTTTTGGTGACACTTACTGTAAGTACTATGAATTAGATAATTCTGATCAAAAGGCAAATGTTGCTTTATTCGGAGATGGGGCAGGAGTAGTCCTTTTAGAAGATAGTTATGAAGCACCAGATTTATATTTTAATTATGAAGCTCATGGGAATTTTGCTAATGCAATTCAAGATTCTAAGTACTCAGAAAGATATGCTAGATTGAGTATAGGAGTCGCAAAAGGTATTGTTGACAAATCTGCTTTAGAGCAATATTCAAAAAAAGGTTTGCAAATTGATGGTACTGCTATTGCGTCGTATGCAATTGATTATGTTGTACCAAATTTGAGAACATTGATTGAAAAATCAAATAAAAATATAAGTGACTTGTCTTTATTTTTATTACACCAAGCAAATAAGACAGTGTTGAAATCTGTTGCTTTGACTATGGATATAGATCCTGAAAAGGTTCCTTTTGTCGCTCAAAATACAGGTAATACATCTTCTGCAGCACTAGCTTTAGCGATAGGAGAGAGTAAGTTTGTTCAAGATAACCTCAAGGAAGGCTATGTAGCATTAAGTGCTTTTGGTGTTGGCATGAATGTAATAAGTTTATTAGCTGATCTATCTAATACTGTAGTTTTAGATACTAAGTATTATTAGGACTGATATTTAAGTGGAGATTGCATATGAACCGTCAAGAAATTTTAAAAGGAATCAATTCAGCATTGGAGCCTGAGGAAGAAATTACAGAAAGCACGGTAATCGCAGATTGTGATGATCTTGATTCTTTAGGATTATTCAACGTTGTTATTTTTCTAAAAGCCAAAGGAATATTTGTGAAATTAGAAGAATTGGCTATGTGTGAGACTGTTGGAGAGTTGCTTGACGAGTTAGAACACAAATAAGCGAACCATGAATTCTCTAAAAATCATTAACTTCAAGTATCTATCAGACGATAAATTATTAGATATATTGTCGTTAAGAAACTCTGACAGAGTAAGGTTGAATATGGCAAATTCTGAGCTAATATCAGCTCAGGATCATTTGTCTTATTGTAAGTCTCTTTCATCAAGAAAAGATGTCTTGTATTTTGCTGTATATATAAATAACTATTTAGAGGGTGTTCTCGATTTTAAGAATATTGATTTTAACGAGCATTCTTATGAGAGTGGAAGCTATTTTATAGAGAAGTCTAAGTACAACATATCTTACTATGCAAATATAGCAGGATTTTTAATAGCAAGAGCTTTAAATCTTACGGCTGTAAGTTGTTATGTTTATAAAAATAACATGTCAGCAATGTTATTAAACACATGTAAGCTAAAATATAAAATCGTAAAAGAAGATCATTTGTTCTATTATCTAAATAAAGATCTATCAGATAAAAGCTTTGATTCTGATAGATGTCATACTTTACTTAATAGAAAGTTCTCTCCTGAATTTTCTATATAGCCAATTCTTATTTATGGTCTTGAATGTAACGTTCTAAAGAAGCAATACTTATGATTAGAATGTCCTTAAAAATTGATTCTTTAATACTGCATGAAACAATCGAAGTCAAGATTGCGCTTCCATGCTCTATCCTCAATATAGGTAAAAAATTCAAGACAGTGTGGTGTTTGCATTGTGCGATGTCATCAGGAGATCTTTTCTTTGAAAGATTATCCATGCTTGATTATGTAGAGCAGTATAAACTTATCGTTATAGCGCCTTCATTACCTAATACTTTTTTTGTAAATTCTAAACAAGGTAATTATGGTGATTTTTTAGATAGTGAATTATATCCCTTGATAAAATCGATGTTACCAGTATCAGATAGTAAAGTTGATAATTGTGTGCTGGGCGTTTCTATGGGAGCATTTGGCGCTTTAGCCTGGAAGTTGAGAAAGCCTGAGCTCTTTTCTTCGGTAGTTGCAATTAGTGGATATTACGACCATTCATTACCATTTGATCCAAAAATATCAAAACTAAAAGCAACATATGCTTTATCAAGGTTAATTGTTCCGTATGTAGAAAATGTGTTTTCAGATAATGAAGAAATTTCTCCTGCGATTATTAAAAAGCAGTTAAAACACTTTGCTCTAAAAGATGATACTAAATTTTTGTTCTATACTGGAGACCATGATTATTTGAGTTTAAGCCAAAGCAAAAATATATATGTTTTTTCGAAAGAAAGTGGTCTCAATGCCGAGTATAAGGAGGTTCTTGGAGATCATAATGTATCTTGTTGGTGTATTGCTATAAAGATGGCAATAACTCGACTGTTTGAACAGTAATATCCGTATTAAGAACCAGCTCGATTTTTTTTGAGTTTCAATTTTGATGGACTTTAGATCATCAAATTTTTGATACGGTGTTGTATGCATTTTTGTTGCTGTGAAAAAGACAACCATCCATTTATAATAGAGAACGAGGAAAGTTACTAGCATCGTATAGGGGAGATAAAATGGCACTGTATTTAAATGTGGGGAATGAGTCTTTTCAAGAATCATTAAACTCTATTATATATGTTGACAAGTCTCCTTTAATCGAGATCCTAAATAGAAGTATAAAGACAAAGAATAAATATTTTTGTCTAAGCAGACCCCGTCGCTTTGGAAAATCTGTAACGGCTCAAATGATTTGTTCTTACTATGCAAAAGGTCAAGATTGCTCTCCATTGTTTGATGATCTAGAAATAGCTTCATTTGATGACTACAAGAAACATTTAAATCAGTATGATGTAATCTCCATCAATATTTCTGATGAATTTTCAAGAGCCTCTCATAATGTTAAATTTATGACAGACATTCTCACAAAATCAATTGTTAGGGAGTTAAAAGAAGAGTATCCAAATTGTGCAATTTCTTCACCTGAGTTTTTAGATTTAACGCTTCAGGAAGTATATAACTATTCTAAAGTTCCATTTGTTTTTGTAATCGACGAATGGGATTGCATCATGCGAGAGAAAAAAGAAGATCCTGATAGTCTAAAACAATATTTAGAATGGTTAAAAGCAATCTTTAAAGATAAGCCATATGTTGGATTAGCCTATATGACAGGTATTTTGCCTGTCAAAAAGTACGGTTCTCATAGTGCATTGAACATGTTTACAGAATACTCTATGACAGAGCCTCTAAACTTAGGACAATACATCGGTTTTACTGAAAATGAAGTCAAGGACATCTGTAAACAGCATGATGTAGCCTTTAATCAAATGCAGCAATGGTATGACGGTTATTCATTTA
>SAMEA3663061__coassemble_323_pt1 | contig 22428 bp, 18 predicted proteins | sample SAMEA3663061__metabat2_low_PE_004 | metagenome-assembled genome bin SAMEA3663061 (sample SAMEA3663061) | pig gut metagenome | biome: pig gut; feature: pig-associated habitat; material: faeces | place: France | collected 2012
TATATGGGTAAAATTACGGGATAATTAATTCCACTTTCGGCCCCCTGTTCCAAAGTATATCGTTCCAAAATTGGCTTCCAATTTTGAACATTTTGGGATACCCAAAATACTTTTTTACGCAACCTGTCCAATTGTTTCCTTCTCCATTCTTATTGTAAAGGGTAGAAAAGTAAGCATAAGCGTCATCTACGTTCAATCCAGCATATATTGTTAATAATTTATCGATATTTGATGGAGCATTTGATGAATCTAAATCCCCGCCAGCTTTAATTTCAGTTACATTCCATCTTGTTCCATCGTAGTAGGCTAAATCTACAGGTTTTGTGTATACTTTATCTTCTTTTATAAAAGTTCGTGTTATAGGCAACAAGTCTGTAGTAAGAATATCTTGATTTAACTTACAGTCAAGACCATCTTTACTTTCATTACTTGTTCTAAATGCAGTTATTTTTCCTTTGAATTCTTTATTCTCAATATCAACGTTTGTGATGATAATTTGCTGATTTTTGTTTGCATGATTAATCTTACAAGGAATGTTGTTAGGGTTTACTATAGTAGGTACGTTCTCTTCTCCGTATCTGAGTTTTGCAAAATCTTTAGCACATGCTTCAATAGTATTGCCACTTTTAGATTCAAAACTGCTAACGAATACCATTGTTGCTCTGAGCTCTTTATCAAGAGTTGATACTAAAAAGTTAAATTTCTTTTTTTTGCAGTTTTTAGAAAAGTCGTGTTTGATGTTATCAATTGTTTCTTTGAAGTGAAGTTTTATTATTTCTTTGAGTCGTGATTCGTCATTAGTCATAATATTATTTATCAATATCAAGAAACAAGTCCGATATTGATACTCCTAATCCGTTTGCTATTTTTTCAATATTTTTTAGAGATATATTTCTTTTTCCAGATTCAACTGTTGCAAAATAGGTTCTATCCATGTCAATTAAAAGAGCAAATTTTTCTTGACTAAGATTTTTCTCTTTCCTTAACATCTTTATTCTTTCACCTAATTTTTTGTTAATCATTTAGAAAATCTCCATCTAACGTTTAGGATGCTAGATTTATGGTGTTTATATAACAACGGTTTATAAGCAACAATATTATGATGTTGTATTGTTGAGATATACATCTCATTTTAAATGTGAAAAGAATTAATCTGCTTAGAAGTGTTAATAAGTCAATAGATTTTGCCTACTCAATTGTTTTTGTACTCAACTTATAAATAACTAATGATGAAAATATGGGTACATATCCTTTCTTAGCACCAAATCAGTGATTTTCAACTCAATCCAATCTTTTCTTGAAAATTAAATTAAAGCGTATGTATAATCAATCTACGCCCTGCATATTCAGGCGGAATCACAATTTAAGGCTATTTTAGGAATAGTTTGTACCTCATATGTTAGATAACGCAGTAGTTGTAAAGTTAAGTGGCAAAGCATTAGGCGGTGTAAAAGAACTGTCTAAACTTTTCACTGCCTGCCGTGGACAGAAATTGGTAGTTGTTCATGGAGGTGGCGTAGAGGTTGATGCTTTGTTTAAAGCTTTAAATCTTGAGGTTAAAAAGAAGAACGGTTTAAGAGTAAGTCCTCGTGAACAGATGCCATATATCAGCGCAGCATTAGCTGGTATGTGCAACAAAGGTTTACAGGCATTAGCTATTAAAAACGGTCTGAATGCTTTAGGTATGTTAGCAAGTGATGGTAAGACCATCACTGTAAGACAGTTATCAAAGGATTTAGGCATGGTAGGCACCGTTGAACCTAATGATAAGAAGTACCTTACTTTACTTCTTGAAAACGGATATACACCAATCATCGCATCTTTAGCACACGATGATAACGGTGATCTGTACAATGTAAATGCAGATGATGTAGCTTTAGCTATTGCTAGAGTATTAAATGCTCCACTGTATTACATTTCAGATGTACCAGGTGTCCTTGATAAAGAAGGCAAGCTCATTGACGAGCTTGATGAAAATAAAGTTAATGCTTTAATTGCTGATGGCACTATCTCAGGTGGCATGACAGTTAAAGTAAAGAGTGCAATTGATGCAACCAAGCTTATCAAAAAGCCTGTATACATTGCCTCATTCAAAGATCCAAATCTTGCAGAAAATCTAATCTCCCGGTCTCGGCTTGGCACAGTATTCAATGTCTAATGGCTTTTGCAGTACATAAAAGACAATGTTTTAGAAAAGAACTTTTATAAACAAACTTTTTAAATAAACATTGTCAGATTTAAAAATAAGAAATCTTAATATGTACTGCGGGCTTTAAAGCATAGTAAAACTATTAACAGGCATTTATATATTTTTTAGGCAAAGTCGATATACATAAAATCGTGGAGAAACATCTATATGCCACCTATAAATCAGAATTCATCATCATTTGTATTATTAGATGAAATTAAACAGAACACATTAGAAGAGCTTTATGACAAGGTAGTTGATCTTTATGACAAGAAGTTAATGTCAAAAGAGGATCTGACTAAGGTTAATGAAGCATTAGTTACTGTAAATCAGGTGTTCTTAAAACAGGAAAAAGCAAACTTCACATTAAGACAGGCAACTTTAGCTGATGTTGACTCTCTTATGGATATGATTGAGTACTGGGCAAAGCATGGACAGAATCTTCCTCGTAAGAGGAATGATATCATCCGTGGAATTCAGACTTTTGCTGTCTGCGTCAAGGGGGAGAAGGTAGTAGGCTGTGCCTGTCTGTATGTTTATGACTCAGGACTTGCTGAAATACGCTCATTAGGTGTATCACCTGTAATTCAGCGACAGGGACAGGGTAGGGCTATTGTAAACTACCTCCTAAAGCGAGCATCAAAGATGTTCATTCAGAGAGTATTTGTGCTCACAAGAAGTCCTGAATTCTTCTCAAAAGTAGGTTTCCAGAAAACTGTAATTGAAGCACTTCCTGAAAAGATCTTAAAAGACTGCGAAAACTGTCCAAAACGTGAAGAGTGCGATGAAGTGGCATATATCTATAATGTAAAGGATTACAAATAATATGAAAATCACCAGAAAAACTTTTGACGAGGTAATGTTCCCTTGTTACACCCCAATGAACATGGTTATTAAGAAGGCTCATGGTTCATATGTTTTTGATAATGAAGGTAACAAGTACGTTGATTTAACCTCAGGTATTGCAGTTAACTGTTTAGGTCATACTCCAGATGGAGTTCAGAAGGTAATTAAAAAGACCTGCAAGAACTTAATTCATGTAAGTAATATCTTCTGCAACGAGTACACACTGTCATTAGCTAAGAAGCTAACCTCTCTTACAGGTTATGACAAAGTATTCTTTGTAAACTCAGGAGCTGAAGCTAATGAGACAGCTTTAAAGTTAGCTCGTCGTGTAGCTTTTGATGACTATGGCGCAGAGAAGAATGAGATCATCTCATTTGTAAACAGTTTCCATGGCAGAACCTTCTTCTCTGTAACCGTAGGTGGTCAGGAGAGCTATTCAGATGGTTTCGGTCCAAAGCCTGCTGCTATTACCCATATTCCTTACAATGATATTGCAACCTTTGAAAAGACCATTTCAGACAAGACCTGTGCTGTAATTTTAGAGCCTATCCAGGGTGAGGGCGGTATTATTAAAGCAGATGATGCTTTCTTAGTAAAAGTACGTGAACTGTGCGATAAGTTCCATGCTGCTTTAATCTTTGATGAGGTTCAAACCGGTGTCGCAAGATCAGGTACTCTGTATGCTTATGAGCAGACGCCTGTAAAGCCTGATATCTTAACCTCAGCTAAAGGTTTAGCTTCAGGTCTTCCAATAGGTGCTGTTTTAACCTATGATAACTTTGCTAAACACTTCGTCCCTGGTACCCATGGTTCAACCTTCGGTGGTAATGCTTTAGCCTGCTCTGTAGGTTGCTACGTACTAGATAAGGTAAGTGACAAGAAGTTCTTAGAGAATGTAAAAGCAACATCTGAGTACATTAAAGCCTCTATCAAGAAACTTGATGAAAAGCATCATGTCTTTGATGATGTAAGAGGTGAAGGTTTACTCATGGGCCTTGTTTTAAATAAGAAATACTCTGGTAAGTCAGGAGCTTTGCAAAAAGAATGTTTTAAGCATAAGTTATTAACCTTAACCGCTCATGGTGATGTCTTAAGACTTGCTCCTGCTTTAAACATTAAAAAGTCTGTTGTAGATGAAGCTATGAAGCTTTTAGATAAAGCTTTAACAGACTTTGTAAAAGACAATGCATAATAATAGGGGATTTTAATAAGATAAGAGCTTAAAAGTTTAAAAGCGAATCTTTTAAACAGAATTTAATGAATCTTATAAAATCTAAGTACGGCACTGTGTGAAATTATCAGATACATACAGTGCCTTAATTGTCTTAGTGGTAATAGCTGAAATCCACCTCAAGCTAATTTTCAAAGCAAACTCAGGATCTTTGCAAAACGCAATCAGGATCTCGGCAAACCTCATTAAAGCTCAGTGCAACTAAAATTCAAGATTGTTTCCAAACTCTTTTAAGATCACTGCAACAAAAGTTCAAGATCATTGCAAACCAATCTTAAGATTTGTGCAAACTTATTAAAAGATCATCTGAAACTTTGTAGTACTCACAATAAAAGCCAGTAACTACAATTACTCAAAATTTTATTGTGTATAATTGATAAATATGAAGTAAAACAGGAACACAATAATGAACAATAATGAATTTTTACCACTACCAGATAATCCTGGCTGTTATGAAGAACTAAAAGACAGTAATTGTTACTTTGTAGATAAAACAGAGCACTTAAAGACTGTTTTTACAAGTTCTACAAAAGTTCAGTTGTTTACAAGGCCAAGACGTTTTGGTAAGACTTTGCTCATGACCATGTTTGAGTCATTCTTGCAAATCAATCCAGAAAAACCTTTTGATACTTCAGTTCAGCAAAAGTACTTTCAAGGCACCAAGATATTAGAAGATAAAGAGTTCTGTGATAAGTTCATGGGACAGTACCCTGTTATTAGTATTTCTTTAAAAGATGTAACAGGTAAGACCTTTGAAATAGCATATAAAAATTTTGCAAAGGAAATAAGCAAACTTGCAGAAAAGTATAGATATCTTTTAAACAGCCCAAAACTAGATAAAGAAGATAAAGATAAATTAAGCAAACTTCTTAAGGTAGAGTTTTTAAGAGAATTTGAGAATTCAGATTATCTGACAGGTTCATTAAGTACCATAGCTACAGCTCTTTATAAAGAGTATGGCAAGTATCCAATACTGCTTATAGATGAGTACGATGTACCTCTAGCTAATGCTTCATATCATGACATACAGAATACAAAACTGTATCGTGATGAGAAAGACTTTAAGGCTGACTTTCATTACAACATGGTAGATTTGATGAAAAGTTTTCTTGGTATTTTAAAAGATCAAAAGACTCTCACCAAAGTCATTATCACCGGTTGTTTAAAGGTAGCTAAGAACAGTCTTTTTACAGGTGTTAATAACCTTAAGGTAAATACAGTCCTTTCTGAAAACGAAGACTATACAGGAATCATTGGTTTTACCAAAGAAGAAACCTATAAGTTCTTAAAAGACTATAAAATGGACAACTTTGCTCAAAAAGTAAAAGAGCATTATGACGGATACAAGTTCTATGACAAAGAGATTTTCTGTCCATGGGATATAGTAAGTTTCATTAGTGATTATTACAAAAAGAATCTTAAGGGAACCTTAAAGTTAAACAGGTTAGAAAACTACTGGGAAGGCACTACCTCTGATAAATCCTTATCAGGTTACCTTGGTTATTTAACTGATAATGACAACCAAAAGATGCAGAACTTGGTTGATGGTAAGTCAGTTAACTTCATTCTAAATGAATCTATGAACTATGACACACTGTCAGAACATAACTCTGATGACTTCTGGTCACTACTCTTACATACTGGTTATCTAACCTTAGACTGGGAAAAGACAGATGAAGCAGAGTTGTCTAAAGACAGTAAAACAAATAAAGAAATCTTTGCAAGAATTCCGAATTTAGAAATACTTGAATGTTTTGAACATAACATTCAAAACAGATTTAATACAGAGATTGTACCTAACACTGTTGCAGATGAAATAGCTAACGCTCTTTTAAATGGTGATAGTACTTTTGCTCAATTAAAGCTTCGCACTATCTTAATGAACTTTATCTCGTTAAGAGATAATGCCACAAAAGCACCTCATGAGAACTACTATCATGGTTATCTAAATGGTCTTTTCACTAACTGCTCTGAAAATTTCTTCTCTGAATATCATTCAAATTTTGAAGCTGGCGATGGTTATGCAGATATTGCCTTTACAGATACATTTTCAGAAAAGGCAGCAATAATTGAAATAAAAACAACAACTGTTGTTTCAGATTTAATTGATCTTAGCCAAGAGGCTGTCGAGCAAATCGAAGAAAAGCATTACGCAGATCCTTTTAAAGCTAACAAAATGGTTCAAAGTATCTATGCTTACGGAATTGCCTTTGCAGGTAAAAACTGTTTTATAACCTGTAAAAAGCTTAAGTAGTTTCTCTCTTTCTCTTAGGTGCTACGGACGTTGTTTTAAAAGATCTTGCAACGCTATAGATTTATCTTTTTAGACTGTCATACTCATTACATTGATCTTGAATATAAATGCTCTGATCTTAAATCGAAGATATCTCTGCATAAAGTCTTTTAATCAGGATTTATAAAAGATAGAACTTATCTTGTTTTACTCACAATAAATGCCATTAACTACAATTACTCAAAATTTTATTGTGTATAATTGATAAATAACAAGTAAGACAGGACACCATAATGAGCGACAAACAATTCTTAGAATTACCTTACGGCAAGGATGACTTCCCTCTATTAAGAGAAGGAAACTGTTACTTTGTAGATAAGACTCCTTATCTTAAGACAGTATTTACAGATCAATCTGCTGTAATGCTATTTACCCGTCCAAGACGTTTTGGTAAGACTCTGCTCATAAGCATGTTTGACTCATTTTTGAAAATCAATCCTGAAAAACCATTTGATAACTCAAAACAACTAGAGCTTTTTAAAGGTACTAAGATATTAGAAGACAAAGAATTCTGTGATAAGTTCATGGGACAGTGTCCTGTTATTGCCATTACTTTAAAAAAAGTAGAAGGTACAAATTTTAATGAATTATATGAGAGTTTTGCCTCAGCTGTATATGATGTTGCTTTAAGATACAGCTATCTAAAGAATAGTAATAAATTAGATAAATCTGATAAAGACGAGTTAGAAAACTTAACTACAAAAAGTTACTTACTTAAAATCGAAAATCAGCAAACCGTCAAAGATGCTTTAAAGACCTTATCAAGACTCTTATATAAAGAGTATGGAAGACGAGCCATTCTTTTAATTGATGAGTACGATGTACCATTGGCAACAGCTTCATACCGAGATAGAGTAAACAAAGTTCTATATAAGAACAGACCTGACTTTGTGGCAGACTGCCATGACAAGATGGTTGCCTTAATGAAAGGCTTTTTTGACTTGTTAAAAACATCACTAGGTGATGAAGGTGCTATTGGTAAGGCTGTGATTACAGGTTGTTTAAAGGTAGCAAAGAACAGTTTGTTTACAGGAGTAAATAACTTTAATGTCTGTTCTGTAGTAGACAGAGAACAGAAATACACAGGCATCATCGGTTTTACTAAAGATGAAACCTATAAGTTTTTAAAAGACTATGAATTTGAAGACTTCTCAGAAAAGGTTAAAGAGCACTATGACGGTTATAAGTTCTTTGACAAAGAGATGTTCTGTCCATGGGATGTGGTTAACTTTATCAAAAAGAACTTTGAGTTAAAGCAACAAGGCAAGTTTACTAAAATTAAAGCTGATAACTATTGGTCTGGCACTACCTCTGATAAATCCTTATCAGGCTATATTGGCTATTTAACTGATAATGACAATCAAAAGATGCAGGACTTAGTTGATGGCAAGTCAATTAGCTTTAAGTTAAACGAGTCCATGAACTATGACACTTTATCAGAACATAACTCTGATGATTTCTGGTCACTACTTTTACATACTGGTTATCTAACCTTAGACTGGGAAAAGACTGAAGATGAAGAGTTATCTAAAGACCATTCAACTAATAAAAATGTCGTTGCAAGAATTCCTAATTTAGAAATCTTAGATTGCTTTGATACAAACATTAAAGCAAGATTTAGTTCTGAATTTATAAAGTATAACCTACATAATAAGTTAGTTAATGCTTTGTCCAGTGGCAATCAAAAAGAAATCTATGACATCTTCTTTGACATGTTACAAAAATATGTCTCAATCAGAGATACAGCAACTAAAGCTCCTTTAGAGAACTACTATCATGGTTTTATCAACGGCATCTTTGCAAGCTGTGAAAGCATCATTTCTGAATATCATTCTAACTATGAGTCAGGGAATGGCTATCCTGATATTACCTTTAAAGCAGAGCGTAATACCAAAGCTGTAATCATAGAGATTAAAGCAGCACCTACAGGTTCGGATATAGTAACCTTAAGTGAAACAGCTCTGTCTCAAATTGAAGAGAAGAATTACGCTGAACCATTTATGACTAACAGGATGATTCAAAGTATCTATGCTTACGGAATCGCCTTTGCAGGTAAAAACTGTTTTATAACCTGTAAAAAGCTTAAGTAGTTTCTCTCTTTCTCTTAGGCGCTACAGTCGTTCTGTTAAAGCTCTTATAGCGCCATGATTTTCAATTTTAAGATTTTGCTACTCATGTAAGTAAGATTGTAACAGCCCTTTAATGAGGGGCTTTTACAAAAGCGACTTACTAATCAAGTCTTACTTGTCCTAATGCTTTAACGCTCTCTTTTATTTCTATCAATTTAATTTGTGAGTCATAGAGCTCCTGAGTTATCCTGCAGGCTTTTGCTTTCATACTCTCAGTAGCCGCAGGTAGGGGAATAGCCTTTAACTCGGATAACTGCAAAACCTTTAACTTATCTCCTGTGATCTTAGTTTTAATATAGTCCTGCATATCGTCATTTCTTAATAAGGCAAAGATAAGTTCCTGAGAATAAAGATCAGGATCTTTTGATCTGATGATGGCAAAGCACTGACCTGCCATGACTTTCTTTTGTCCTTCTTTATAGAAACCTACTTTACCTACAGCACCTTTTACAGAGATCACAACATCACCATCAATTAAAAGGTTACGTTTAGCCTGTTTTAAGCCAAGTTCAACCTCAACCTCTTTAGGTACTGAGGTAATGATGCCACTTTCGGGCACATCATTTAAATTTAACTCACACAGTTTCTCTTTAAAATCAGTATCCGCAGGTGCCTTACAGGTTAAAGCCTTATAGATAGTAGCTATCTTATCTAACTCTACAGTACCTTTTTTTATGTAGGCAACACTGTCTAAGACCTCAGTTGGAGATACATAAGCTGTAGGATCTAATTTACATAGTTTATCTGCATTTGATTTTATTGAGCTAATTGAGACAAACTTACAGTGCTCTGAATTCTTTTGAAAAGTGTCTGCTCCTAAACAGGATAGGGCATGAGATACCTCATTTACAGCCTTTAAAGCTAAGACACTGTGAGCTCTTGATGAGAGTTTCTCATCAATGCAGTTTGCTGAAGAGAGATTGCACAATAACAGTTTCTTATTTTCAACCTTTGTTTCAGCTTTTTTACTGTCTGAACTAGTAGCGCTAAAAGTATCACTGTAAATTCCAGTTGTAGCATTTTCTGCATTCTCTTTATCAAAGACTAAAACATCAATTAAAAGATCTTTATTCTCTGAAAAGAAACGTGGCAATCTTAAGACAGCATTTAAGTAATTATCGTCTAATAAGGTCTTTCTGAAAAGAATGCCTTCATTAGCATTAGTGTAGGTAATTACATGAGGTATAAAGAGCACAAAACGCTTTTGTACAGTTCTCTTTAAAAGATTATATAAAGAGTAGTAATACTTGCACAGATTCTGAATATCATCTTTAAAGAGGTTCTGACAGACAAAAGCTGCACTATGAGGATTGTCGATTAACTCCTGTCTTGAAACATAAGGTTTTAATGGACTGTTAATTTGTAAGAGCAGTGCTCTTACAAAGTTAAGTTCCAGCGATGGAGTGTGTAAATATGAAGTGTCATCAATATCTGCATTACCTGCAGCATCGACCTGTTTTTTGCATTCTTCAGGGACTAAATTAGCTTCATAATCACGTAGGAAGACAGTCTTTTCATTTAGGTTTAAAGAGTCTGATTTTAAGCCTTGAGCATGAGAGCTAGTTTTTTTTAAGTTTTCATCAAATCTCTTTAAAGCTTCAAAGTTAACTTTAGCATCAATACTCATCTTACTGTCAACATTGACAAAACTGTCAATGCTGCAGTTATGATCATTTAAAAGTGAGTATTCAGCATAAGGCAGTACATTAGATAAAAAGAGCACTTTATCATTATCTTTACAGGAGGTCTTAGTAAGATAATCACAAAGTACTTTTACAAGTCTCTGTTCATGGAAAAAAGTATTTGAGAAGAGCTCATCTGCTGCATTAAAGAAATTATCAAAAATTACAGTATCAGTATCTAAAACTGTACCTTTGTTTCTTTTGGCAGGGCTTAAAGCGTTATTACTGTCAGCTTTACCATTAGCTGAAGGCGTATCCTGTACTGAATCTTTTAGATGTTCTATGTTTAACTTATTGATGAAACTGCACAGATTGGCTTTAAGTTCAGTGTATGGGTATGAGTCATAAATACTGATACCTAACTTATTTAAAGCATCAGTGTTTAGTGTTAAGTTATAAGAGCTGTCAATATTTAGTTTTTTATTGTTATCTTTGTCATCAGCCTCTTTTAAGTAAGTTTCATTTAAATCAGTTTTTTTAGCACCAATCCTCTCTAAAAAGTTTTTTACATACTGATTATTGCTGTTTTTAATCTCATCTGAGTTAATACATTTGATTAAATCGTCCAAAAAAGAGTCATGACATCCGCTTTCATCATATTTAGCATCAGTAAAAATAAGTTCTTCTAAACTTTTATCTTTAAACTGATAAAAGGCAACAGCAAGCTTTAGTAACAGTTTAGTGTTTGACTTATTAAAGAAAGTTGAAGAGGTAGCTTTAGATCTTAATGTCTTAATAATCAAACTTAAGTTATCCATGTTTACTTTATCTGTTAGCTCTTTCATGCTTTTGTCTCTTATTTACTGAATATCTCATCAATCTGTATTAAAGATAGTGTACAGAATTGTAAAACGAAAAACATAACCTTAAGTGATTTAGATATAAAAAATACCTAAAAATTTGCTTGATAATAATTAGGTATCGTATATACTGAAATATCATCAAAGGATGATATTTGAAATTTGTTAATCCTAAAGGAGATCATCATATGAGAGTAACAGCTGACAAAGTAACAGAGCCACGTTTATTTATCACAAGTGATCTTCATTTAGGGCATAAAGCCATCATCCAATATTGTAACCGTCCTTTTGACTTTACAGATAAGGGGATTGAAGAGTGTGACGATTTTCTATTAGAGCAGTACAGAAATACAGTAAATGAGAATGACATGGTTATCTTTTTAGGAGATTTAACTTTTAAAAAGAATCACAAAGGTCAAAAAATGACTGAGATCTTTACAAAGCTTCCTGGTCGTAAGGTTTTAATTAAAGGCAATCATGACTGGTATAAAGACTCTTTTTACAGAAAGTGTGGCTTCTTATCTGTTAACAGATACTTAATCTTTGGGAATTACTTTTTATGTCACTTTCCAGTAACAGGAAAACCTGATTACCATGGAAGACTCATGGATGAAGAGTACTGCAAGTTTGTAAAGGCAACATGTGGCTTTATTGGTGAAAAAACAGGTTGCTGTACCAGGATTATTCACGGTCACACCCATACTCAAAGAGTAGATGAGGATGACGGGACTACCCGTTATAACTGCTGTGTTGACTATAAACCTAATCACTATGCTCCTGTGGAGTTTACAAAAGTGAAGTTCCCAGATCTATACACTGAGGTTGCAGACTATTTTCAAGCGCTTGAGTCAAAACAGACAGAATGGCAAAACTAAATTTTTTTAATCAGTAATAAATAGGTATAGACTACTCCTATTTTTTATAAAACACTTTTAAGGAGAGAGCTATGTTATCTCTTGAGAATAAAAATACCAAAGTAAACGGTTCAAACAATATCAGATCATTAAACCAAAACTTTAAGGCAAGACTTAAGGATAAGTTAGGTTTCACCATTAATCCTTATACACTTGTAAATAATGCTTTAAGATGTAAAAAATCAGGCTCTTTGCAGTTTAAAGGCGAGTTGTTAGAAGAGGTGACATCAAAACTTATCAGAGATAATAGTGCTCTCTCTTATGATAAGTTTGCTTATAACTACTTTACAAAGTTGCTTTACAGACAAAAATGCACTGAGATAAATTGCGATAATGAAGCCTTTGAATGCTACGAAAAGTTCTCAAATGATGACTTTCGTCCTTCTTCTTTTGATGAAAGCTTTTGTTTTAAGGTATTAGATTGCTGCAAAGGTAAAGGTACTTTAAAGACAGAGCTAATCTGTAACTTTGCTCATTTTATGTTAGATAATGGAGACTTTACACCATTATCTGCTCGTTATGACTTTGCAAAAAATAATGCTGACAGTGCTGATGATAGTGCCTTAGCAGTGATCTTAGTCTCTCATCTTTTACAGGAGACTCCTTTAATTGATCTTTTTACTCTGTACTATAATCACTGTGTTAAAGACAGTAATAATACAGAAAAGAGCGTAAATGATGATAATGGAAGTGCTCTAATTCCAGAAAAAGACTCTATCTTAAAAACAGACAAGCAAAATCAGGACATTGATGTTAAATATGACCCATGTAAGCTTTCAGTTGATGACTATGGTTTGTCTTGTCCTTTTATAGGTAGACCTTTTGATGATAACTGGCATTTAGAAGATCCTACAGGTAAAAGTGATGAGATCTTCAAAAGAGTGATCAAAGAGATTGAAGAGCATATCCTGCAATTAAAATCCTATTCTCAAAAATAAATTTATTAAAACTTTCACAGATTGCCGTACTAGGGTGTAGATAAGATCTTCTTAGGACGACCTTTAGGTCTTTTCGGTTTGTCCTCTTTTGGTTTAGGTTTTCTACCTCTTTTTTGGAGTTCAGGTTTAGGAGCAGGAATGGACAAATCGAGTTTTTCTAATTCATCTATAACACAGTCAAGAGTGTGAACCCATTTATCATCTGAACTTTGAGGCTTTTCACTATTAAAAGAGTCAGTCAATCCCCAGGCAGTGCCTAAATCATCAATCAAATCACCAAACGACATCTTATCTAACAGATTTGTCTTAGAAACAGCTTTGAGTAGACGAAACGTGATGATGGTAGATACCAGATTGACAAACTCTTTACCCATTACAGCGAAATCACCTTATACTGGATGAAACAATTAGCTTTTAGCAGGCTGAGCCTATCCTGATACCGCACAGCGCTGGCAGAAACAAAAAGAAAAAGGTTAAGATGTAAGCACAGGATATAAATGCCTGAAATAAGAGCACGAGTAAAACCAAGGTTACAAACTCATAGGAAAATCCACCTACAATCTTTAAGATAATTGGTGTCTTAAAATCCTCAATTGCCTGAAATCTTAAGATTCTGCCAAGTGCAAATCCTGCTAAAGTCAGCATTACTAAATACTTACCAAAGCCTATTGCCAAAAAGAGGATCCTGATAACTGGCAATAAGATAACTTTATCTAAGTCCACAACCTTTGCTACCACCAGAACTGGTTTTATTAAATCAGCAATCTTACCTATCCTTACTAAGGCGTCTTCACAGTTATGAGAAAAGATATAGCAAAAGTCATCTAATTCTTCATAAAAGATAACCTTAGTACTGGGGCCTAAGTAATCAGCACTTAAGATAAACAGCAAAATGATAAAACCGATTACATAAAGTCTTAATGTTTTAAAAGTAAAACCGAACATATGATCCTGTCCTGTATTGATCCTGAGTTGTTACTAAATAATTAAACCTAAAACGTGGGGAAACTTTGATGCAAGCAGAGCTTTGCATCAATCCTAAAAGCAGGGAAGTAATGCAAAGCAGTAAAGTCACAATCTTCTAAAAACATACTAATCACGCACCTTATTGTCAGTAAGAATTGGAATTACACCTTTGACAAAACGTCCATCAGAGAGTTTTGCCACATACTCAAAGTTAGGAAGTTCCATTAGAGCTGATGATGGGAAAATCCTGTCGATATAGGTATTAGCACTTATAGAGGCTGAGTCTTTGTAATTCTCTTTATAGGTATCAGACATTGTGCCTGTAGAGATGTTCTTAGTATAGAAAGTGGTATTAGGTAAGGAAGAGGTGATGACAGATGCTGTCTCTTCATCTTTTACTCTTAGAGAATACATGGTGTTGCAGTTACCGATTAACTGCATGGCAGCATCTTTTGAACCACATCTTTTAGCTAAATCAGAAAAAGTCTGCGTTGCAATCGTAATTGAAAAATCTGCACCACGAGCTTTGTTTAAAAGCTGCAGTAAAGCTTCATTAACCACTTCACTTGCCTCATCTATAAAGATACTTACCTTGCGTCTTTTCATTACTTTGTCAAATTTTGGCGCCTGAAGGATACTCATGACCTTGTCAAATTCAGGATTTAAAGCTTTATAACGAAGCTGTTTCTGTTCTTTTTCAGCCTTTTTCTCCTCAATAAAAGAGTTTATCTCATCCATATCTACAAGCTCACGGGTAAGAGCTAGGGCAGCCTTAGCATCAGGATCGACATTATCATCACCAGCCACATCAGTAAAATCTGCCTCATGACTGTGTAAATTGTCATTGATGTTGTAATTTTGTTTGCAACCTATGTTGCCATTTAGTTTGCCATCTAAACTGGTATTAAAAGTACTGTCTACTTTACTAAATACATCATCAGCATGGCGCAACCTATCATTTGCACTATGATTATTAAGAGCATGTAAATCCTCATCCATTGAATAAATATGATCTGCAAAAGAGCTTAGATCTGATAAAAGTAACTTACCTACATATGAGCTTAAGGAGGCATTAGACATTGAATGCAGTGCGCAGTAAAAGACCTTATTCTTCTGGTAGATATCTGAAAAATCGGTTTGAGTTGGACTCTTTGACAAGATCTGTTTTAGGTTGTAACTGTTTAAGGTATTAAGTACGGTCTTAATACTTGCAGTGGTTCTTTCAAAGAAAGACTGTTCTTTTACAGTCATAGATATCAGTTTTTCAAATTCAGGATCAGTATCCAAATTTGAGTGCTGTTTTAGATACTTGTAATAGGTAAGAAAAGCTGCTGCCTTGACCTGAATTTTTACGTTCTTAAGCTTTGAGTTTTTCTTTTTAGCTGTAGTCTTTTTAGTCTCAGTTTTGCTTTTACCTGAGTTATTTGCTGTATCAGAAGCAGTACCTGAAGTTGCATCTTCAAGCTTCTTTTTAGGAGGACGACCACGTCTTTTAGGTTTTACTTCAGTCTCTTTAGAGTCAGTTTCTGTTTTTATGGTATTGCTGTTATCAGCAAAATTACCTGTCTGGTTGCTGCCATTATCAGTATAATTATCAGTACCTGATGAGACATCTGTATCTGCAATTTGAGCTTCAACGATATTATTCTCATCATTTTGAGCTTTTACTTTCTCTTTAAGAGCTGATAACTGCTCTGGTGTTAAAGATAAAGCAACCTCTGGATCTAAAAGACTATCCTCGCTTATATCAGAAATACCATCTAATTGAGCTTCATCGCCAATGCTTACTAAGAAATCTCTTACATGAGTGTAAAGGTGCTTTTCAATAGAATAACCTTTTAAGAGCCTTGCAAAGTACACAGCAAGATCTCGGTTTTGAGTTTTAGCTGTAAGTTTAGACAGACCTGCTACCATGCCGTCAAAGTAGCTTTCGATATTGGCATGATTGCAGATATGGTAGATATCAACAGGTAAATCAAGACAATCTAAGGCAGTTACAGCACAGGCTACAGCCTCCTGACCATAGCTTGCAAAGCTGTCAGTATCAAAGGTTGACTGCTTCATAAGAGATGACAGTTTATCTGCAATATCAGAGGCACTTGTGGATGAGCCAAAGAGGTTAAAAGCAGATGTGGTTAAATTTGGATCTTTAACATCTAAAACATGGAAAGCACCATCACGATGAGTACAGGCACAGATTCTACGAGCTCTGCGCTTTAAATCGTGATCGCCTTTAGGATCGATAATGATGACAGTATCGTTTCTTTCTATGGCCTGAGTAATTAAAAGATCAAAGAATCTGGTTTTACCAGCGCCTGTAGTACCAAAAACAATGGCATGATCTTTAATATTCTGTAAAGACATGAACAGAGGCTTATGGCGTCTTTCCAGATTATGAATTTGAGCAGAGCCTTTACCGTGAGGCAATTGCTTTAGTCCCTGCTCCTGGAGTTTTGCCAATCGTCTTGCATGCTTTGGTAAAAACTCGTAGCCATATCCAATAAAGAGCTTATTGGTGATGTTTTTAGCAGCGACCATGGTCAGTGCTGCAATGTCATCTTTATTCAGATTTATAGGTACATAATCCTCACGGTTACGGTTTTCTTCCTTTTGAGATTCAATATGCCTGTCGATAAGACGGGTAGCTTCTGTAAACTTATAGTTACTGTTTTTATCTAAGATTGGCACTTCCTCGTAGCCAGAGAGCTTATACAACTCACTGTCACAAAGGTAGTATTCATTAGAATGCTCAGAGTCAGGTTCATATTTGAACATGCCCACATAGATAGGCACATTCAGTAAGATCACCAGTCCAAATGACAGAGATGATGATAGTGATGCGCCATCTAAGGCGCAAAAGATACAGGTTGCAAAAAGAGTTAAAGAACCTAACACAATTAACCAGGTAGGATCTTTAGTTTGAAAACTGTTTTCTACAGATTTTGATTTAAAGAACATTAAATAATCCTCAAAATAAGTTTGAGGCAGTGTACAGGGCAAATTTTTAAGAACAGACAATTTACTGGCAAAAAATGCAAAAAATAGAAGCTTTTTTGAAAATTTTTTATGTTTTTTTTTATTATTTCTTTAGTATCAGAAAAAATTATGTTTCTTATTTTTTCTGTTTTTTTAATTATTTATTGTAGTGTGAAAATGGCAACCTTCCATATATAATAAGGAATGTAAAGCAATTCCATCGCTGGAGGAGATAAAATGCCGAAGTATTTAAATAAGGAGAAAAATCTTTTTCAAGAATCATTAGATTCTTTTATATACGTTGACAAGTCTCCTTTAATTGAGATCCTAAATAAATGTATAAAGACAAAGCAAAAATATTTTTGTCTCAGTAGACCTCGTCGCTTTGGAAAGTCAGTAACAGCACAAATGCTATGTTCTTACTATTCAAGAGGTGAAGACAGCTCATCCCAGTTTGATAGTCTCAAAATTGCAAAATCTCCAAGCTATAAAAAACATTTAAATCAATATAATGTTATTTTCATTAACATGTCGCTAGAGTTTAATAGCGCACGTCATGATGTTAATCAAATGATTTCGTCTGTCACATCTTCAATAGTAAAAGAATTAAAAGAAGCTTATCCGCAAGTTGTATTCAATTCTCCAGACAAATTGTACGAAGCTTTAGACGATGTATTCTCTGTCAGCAAAGTTCCTTTTGTCTTCATTATTGATGAATGGGATCGCATCATGCGTGAGAAAAAAGAAGATGCTCAAAGTTTAAAACTATATCTTGAATGGTTAGAAGGTATCTTTAAAGATCAGTCCTATATTGCTCTAGCCTACATGACAGGCATTCTTCCAATTAAGAAGTACGGTAACCAGAGTGCATTGAATATGTTCAATGAATTTTCAATGACTGATCCTGATAACTTTGCTCCATTTATTGGTTTTACAGAGATGGAAGTTCAGTCATTGTGTAACGAATTCAAGATGAATTTTAATCAAATGCAGCAATGGTATGATGGCTACTCTTTTACAGATGTCCCTCATATTTATAATCCAAATTCTGTAGTAAATGCAGCAACTTATAAAAAGTATATAAGTTACTGGACCAAAACAGAAACCTTTGAAAGCCTTCAGGAATATATTGATATGAACATGGAAGGCTTAAGAGATGACATTGTAAAGTTAATAGCAGGCGAAGATGTTGTTGTGAATGTAGCTAAATTCCAAAATGATATGGTTACATTTAAGACCAAGAACGATGTATTAACTCTGCTCATTCATTTAGGGTACCTCGCAATAAAACCAGATTCAGATATCAGGGTAGATAATATTTCTAAATTTGCAGTTCATATTCCAAATGAAGAAATCAAAATGGAGTTTAGAAATATCGTTGAAGATAATGAAAAATACTCTGGAGTCTACAATCTTATAAGCAAGTCATATGACCTGTTAAATGATATCTGGTCATTAAACTCTGATGCTGTAGCTAAAGTCTTTGATGAAGCTCATCAAGACCATACCTCAATTCTAACTTACAATGACGAGAACTCATTGTCATGTGTAATCTCATTATCTTTAGAACTAAGTACTACTGATATCTATAACGTTGTAAGAGAATTACCTACAGGAAAAGGCTATGCTGATTTAGTGTATCTGCCAAAGTCTGGTGTAAACAAACCAGCTCTTTTAATTGAGTTAAAGTACGATAAGTCAGCACAGACTGCTATCACTCAGATTAAAGAGAAGAATTACTTACAGTTCTTTAAAGACTATAAAGGTGAAGTTCTGTTAGTAGGTATTAACTACTCAAAAGACACTAAAACACATCAGTGTATTATTGAAAAGGCTCAAATTTAGGCAATTTAGTATTTCGCCACAAGTAAAACTATCACCTTAAAGATTTGATTATTACCTTGTGGCAAATATGATCTATGATAATGATTCTAATATCTTTTGGTACTCTACTTTAGCCTTTACAAGGGCATCTCCTGTAAAGTCTTTATAGTTAAAGTACACCTCAGATAATCTGCCTTTTAATCCTGTAAATTTATTCAGAAGTTCAAAGCCATCCTTTAGCTCCTCAAGATCTAGATCTGAATAGAACTCTACATCATGACTTAAAGCTGTAAAGCAAAGGTATAGGGCAGTAGCTAAAACTCTAGGTTCTTTACTTTTACCTGAATGCCAAATCTTATGCTTTTCAGTTCCAAAGTAATCACCGTCAGGCATAAAGAAAGAGCCATCCATAAGATCGATATCTACAGAGCGCTCGCCTTCTCTTAAATATCTTTGTACGACGTCTTCTGCTGTAGCAGGAGGCTGAGCTAACATTCTCCAACCAGGAGCTAATGCTTTATATGAGAAATCCTCATAGTCACCGTCTTTGCAGATACCACAGATAACCTTGCAGACATTTAAAGCAGCTTCATCATAAATGCCACCTTTGACCATACCTACAAGACCTTGTACTAAAGGCATTCTCTTTGGTGATAAATATGAGTAGATATCAAAGTAATCGTCACTTGCCAAACGCAGGATCTTTACAGGGATATTCAGGTTATGCTCTTTTAACAGCTCATGGAGTACATGGAAGTTTAGGGTATAGAACTCGTTTAATTTGGTCTTTTTATCAGGATTGTCACTTTCTGTGGTGATAGTTTCTTCTTTTTTATCTAAGATCTTTAAGCTTGTAAGATAGTCTAGGCACTCTTTTACACATTCAGGAGTTCTTCTTAAATTACGGGCTAAAAGGTGCACATGATTTCTTGCATTAAATCTCTGGCACTTTTCTAGTGAATGCCAATAGAGCATAACTGAAAGCACTAGGCATACAGCATCATTTTGTACATCATCTCGATTAAACACGCTAAGTTCTGAATAGTAAGGAACTCTAGTAAGACCTAATTCTTCCATTTGACCTTTTTCTTCTGATAAATGATCTTGATAAACAAGTACTGAAGTCTTGCAACTTATACTGTTTGTAACGCATGAATTATAGCAAATAGAGCTTAATTTTCAGAAAAATGATTTGATTACTAAATAATCCTAAAAATCCGCTTGCACCCTTACATTAAGTGTACATAAAATAAATCGTACAAGATTTATACGTTACTCTGTCAGGAGTACAAAATGAGAATTTTGAGATTTTGGATATATCTTCCTCTTACTTTTGGAATAGCCTCACTCATAAGTATTTTTGCATGGGATAGTTTTATATTTGCTGTAATTTTGGGTGGGTTAGGCATTGTCTCTAGCTATTTTGCTTTAGATAAGTATCCTGATGAGGAAAATATTAATTTTACAGGTGCAGCTCTTTCTTATTCATGCATAATGATAGTAATCGGTATTTTGCTTGATAAATTTTTTGATTAACCTATTTCAAAAAATGTTTTTCACGCTTATCGCGACTAAAAAATAATTTTGAACATTTATGTAAATTAAATGTTCAATAGATAGTACAAAATTTATGCGCCAGTGCGTAAGGATCATCTTTTGCCGTATCTTCCAATTGTTCTAGGAATTGTCTCCATCTTAAGTATTTTTACTGGTGCAGGTTGTTTCTTAGGTGTAGCTTTAGCAGTTTTAGGTATTGTCTTTGGTTTTATAACCTTAAAAAAGCATCCAGAAAGCACAAAACTGTGTTATACAGGTATTGCTTTATCTATTGTAGGTTTAGTACTGACTCTTTTGATAGTGATTGGTTTTATTGCCATTATGGTAGCTTTTTGTTTTGCTTGACCATCAGGTAAAACAAAATACCATCAAAGTATGGAATTATTCTCAATATATTTGCATTCAACACAATATATACCTTTAGCTCAATATAAGTATCTTTATAAAGCCTCCATTTTTCTCTGCAAAAATTCTTAATAAACTCTTCAAAAGCAGTCTTAAAACACTCTAGAAGTTTTGCATATGCACGCTTGTCAGCACATTAGTGAATACGATATTTATCAAATCTTGGTAAAAGTCGATTTCTTATTCAATCATCATTGACACTAAGGTAAATTCAAATATACTGAAGGCGCTTTTATAGCAGGTATTTTTCATTCAGAGGAAATTATGTCTGACACCATCTCAAAGAACGATCAGGGCTTTTTAGATCGTTATTTCAAATTAAAAGCTAAAGGAACTAATGTCCGCACTGAGATCATTGCCGGTATTACTACCTTCGTAGCAATGGCTTACATTATTTTTGTTAACCCATCAATCTTAAAAGAAGCAGGAATCCCTGTAGAAGCAGCTGTCGCTGCAACTATCTGGTCTGCTGCTTTATGTACTATTGCAATGGGCCTTTTTGCAAATCTTCCGGTTGCTATGGCTCCTGGCATGGGACTTAATGCCTTCTTTACCTTCTATGTATGTAAGACTGTAGGCTTGAATTGGGAAACAGCTTTAGGTGCTGTGTTTGTATCAGGTTTAGTTTTCTTTGTGCTGACTGTTACCAAACTGCGTCAGATGATTATTGATGCTGTACCAATGAGTTTGAAATCTGCGACCGTAGTCGGTATTGGTATGTTTATTGCTTTCGTTGGTCTTCAAAGCTCAAATCTGATTGTTGAATCTCCTGCTACAAAGATCACCTTAGGTACTTTCTCTGATCCCAAAGTTGATCTAGCTCTTTTAGGAGTACTCATCATTGGCGCTCTTTTAGCTTTAAAAATCAGAGCAGCCATGTTAATCGGTATCGTGACCGTAACAGTAATTGGAATGATCTTTGGCGTAACTAAGGCACCTGAGGGCATCTCAGATGTTGTAAGTTTCTCTTTCCCTGGTATGGGGGAGACCTTCTTAAAGATGGATCTTGTAGGTGCTTTCCATTATGGTTTAATTTCAATCATCTTTACTTTCACCATTGTTGAGCTATTCGATAATATCGGTACTCTAATCGGTGTTACCAAGGCTGCAGGTCTTGTAGATAAAGACGGTAAGATTGAAAACTGCGATAGAGCTCTGATGACCGATTCTGTTGGTACCTTATTATCAGCAACCATGGGTACCTGCGCTGTAACCTCATATGTTGAATCATCAGCTGGAGTAAATGTTGGTGGTAAGACTGGTCTTACCGCAGTAGTTGTTGGTATCTGTTTCTTATTAGCATTCTTCTTCTCACCACTTGCAAGCTTAATTCCTGCTTATGCAACAGCTCCTGCTCTTATCGTAGTTGGTGCTATGATGATGAAGAATGTACAGGGTATCGACTTTACAGACTTCTCTGAATCAATTCCTGCTTTCTTAACCGTGATCATGATGCCAATGACCTATTCTATTGGTAATGGTTTTGGCTTCGGTTTTGCAAGCTATTGTCTATTAAAGCTGATCACTGGTAAATACCGTCAGGTAACTCCAGTTATGTGGGGCGTAAGCATCATCTTAATTATTGGCTTCTTCATGCACCAGTAATTTTTCATAGAAAAGATTGGGATCATCCCTAAATTTGGGGGTTGACTAGAGCAGTGAATTTTGTAGATAGGAAC
>SAMEA3663061__coassemble_332_pt1 | contig 21982 bp, 16 predicted proteins | sample SAMEA3663061__metabat2_low_PE_004 | metagenome-assembled genome bin SAMEA3663061 (sample SAMEA3663061) | pig gut metagenome | biome: pig gut; feature: pig-associated habitat; material: faeces | place: France | collected 2012
TCACATATATTTTAATATGGGATAATTAATTCCGCTAACTGATCCTTAGTTCAAACAGACTTCCTCAGAAAATTTAGACAACTCCAATATTAATAGTTCAGAAGATAATGGACAGATTCTAGAAAACAGTAATGGTAAACAATCTTTTTTTACCAACGCTGAAAAAAATGAGTATCTCAAACAGTATTGGTCAATCAATAAGAATTCTCCTTTTGTCTTTATTGGAAAAATCAAAAGAATACCTACTAGTTACAGCGATTTATATATGTTGGATCATGTTTTTTCTTTAGAGTCAGGCCAGTTAATGTATCCTGATTCAAACGATTTTGTATCCATCTTCATGGGAACCAATATCGAAGATAAATTAAAAGAAAATGACTTAAAAGAAGGTGACTTAGTTAAATATCAAACAAAAGAATTAAAATTTTCGTCTAAAGAAGAACAAAAAAAGCATAATAATCCATTTATCTTTGATATAAAAAATAACATAAGAGCTCTAAAAAAAGTTCGCAAAATTCCAAGAGAAGTTTTTTCTATTTTTTTATCAAAAATAAACGATGAAGGCTTTTTGGAAGATTGGGTAATAGAACAAAAGAATGATGAAATTAAAAATATTAGAAAAAAAACTGAGAAATTAAAACAAGAATTTACAGATAATTACAATGCAGAAAAAAGCAAAATAGAGGATGAATATAATAAGATTAAGAAGACTGAGCAAGATAAAGTTGATGAAATAAAAAGTAATGTTGCATCTCTTGAAAAGGAGTATCAAGAAGAAGTTCAAAAAATTATTAATATTAAAAAAGAACATAATAACATAAAACTACAAAAAGACTATGCAACAAAAGAATTAAATGAAGTTAATCAAAGATTATCCGATTCATTAGCAAAAACTCAATCCTTACTTGAGAACAGCAAGAAAAAAATACTGCTGCTTGCCCAACTAGGTATCATTGAACAAGATGATGCTTACAATCTTTTGAATATAGAAATACCTCATAATGTAATACCACCATTTACTGGTTCATATAAAGATGCAATTGATCAAATTCAATTTGCCATTTATAAAAAAGGTTCTCTATACAGTAAGAGTTTGTTAAGAAATTTTTGTGCGCTCTTGAACACCTATGACCTTATTCTGTTCGCTGGAGATTCTGGTATTGGAAAAACAAATCTTGTTAAAAGATTTGCTGAGGCCGTAGGCGGTGTATCCAAGATTATTCCTGTTAAGCCAAATTGGACAAGTTCTGATGATCTTATAGGATATTACAATCCACTTGAAAAAAGATATGTCTCAACTCCTTTCTTAGATGCAATTTATGAAGCTCAAGAGAATCCTAATAAATTATTTTTGATTTGTTTGGATGAAATGAACTTAGCTAGAATTGAATATTATTTTGCTGACTTTTTAAGTAAGTTAGAGGAAAGATCAGAGGACCCATTATTGGAGTTGTATTCAGAAAACGAAGACAAATTTGTATCTGACAATGCTTATGAATTAGTTGATAAATTATCAAGTTCGATTGATGTAGATTCAACATATCAAGAAGAATCTACTAACAAATACTCTACTAGTGATCCTCAAATAAATAAAGACATATCCGATTTGAGAAAATTTCATAATAAATGGAGAAGGGGAAATAAAGTCAAGATTCCTCAAAATATTAGGTTTATTGGTACATTAAATGTTGATGATACAACCTATTATTTGTCACCTAAAATTTTAGATAGAGTTCATATTATCAAATTTGAAAACCCAATTTTCCTTGATAGGGATTCTATAGAAAAAGAAATTAATTCAGATTTAGAAGGCTCATTAAGCATAAATCCAAGATCATTCTTTGAGCCTAGAAAAAATTATCCAGATTTTTTTACAAATGAGGATTCGCCTTTAGTTAAGAAACTAGTTTCTTTATCAGAAAGACTATCAGGTCTAGGTTTAAGTTACGGCGCTAGAGTAATTAGTCAGTCTCTTTTATATGCTGAAAGTATGAAAAAATATGGAGAGCAAAATGATGATGTCATATTTAATAACATACTTCTTCAAAAGGTTTTCCCTAGATTATTAGTTGATGGATCTGACTATGCTAGTGATGGTTCAGATAAAATGAAAATTGATGTTTTAGACGAATTTTACTCATACTTACAAACTGAATTTAATTCCGAAGATGAAGCTTTGAGTTGTTTAAAAGAACTTCAAAAAGTTATAAACAGGGCAAAGAAAGGTAATTTGCAAATTAATTACTGGATTAGGTAGTAAAGATGAATTTTGAACTTAGGTATATTCATCCTGTTTGGCAGAATAAGGATCAAGTATCATATATTGATGTCTCTCCTTCTCCAATAGAAGTTGAATACATCGGTAATAGTACATTTTCTGCAAATACCTTAGCATTCATCAGAATAAATGAAAACGAAGATGCTTACATCGGAATAAAGTTACTTTCTGATGTCAAGTATGACCCTTTTGTTGAAAAAGCAGATGGCTCTGTAGAAAATTTAATACCAATTAGGCAAACAGACGGAGATATCTGGTGGATCATTGCCAATTCTTGGTCACGAGCTGATAAGGAATATAGAACACAGGCTTTTAACAGAATGGGAAAGATTACTGTAAGAATAGGAAACAATAAGCTCATTCTAACTAACGAAGCTAATAATTTTACTTACGACGATCTTGAGTACATTCTTAATGATTTTAAATCAAATCTTTGGCAGATAATTGTGGATCCCAAAAGTTTAACTTCCACAAATATTCAGCAAAGTGTACCTATATTTTCATCAACCAACTCTATAGCTGATCTTAAAAAATTCCTAATATATTTGGAAAAGTTACTGAAAAATCCACAAAAGAAGGTTATTGAGACAACTGAAATAAAATGCAAAGAAAAAGCTATCGTTATAAAAAGTACTTTTCAAGAGTTATTGAAAAATCCATTTGCAAGGAAAGTTAGTTCAAGAAGCTTTTCAGAGAGTTTTGATACTCCTGAAAACAAATATATGCATTTTTGTCTTAATCGAATAATCTACATTTTAAAAATTTATAAAAAGATTTCTGCCGAAAAACAAAAGTTCATAACGGAAACTTTGGAGAAGTTAGAAAACTATAAAATAAATTATTTGAATAACGATTATGGAACTTTACAAAAAGAAGTTTTAAGTAACCAGATCGAGATGCTCGAAGAGCAATATAGAGAATTAGGAACAAAATTAACAGATGCTGTAAATATCTCATCAGATGGCCAGCGTAAGCTGACTTTTAAGATCAGAGGCTATTGGAATAATAGCAATGATCTCTGCTTTATTGATGCACCGAATCTTCTTCTTGAATTCCCTTTTAATTATGTCGCATTGGAGTTACCTCTTCAATGGAAAGTCAAATTTTCTGAATTATCTGAAGAATATATTAAAAGACTAAATTTTGTGGTTACGGCAAATATAACATATAATCAATATACTAGTCACTATAGTGACAAAGTTGGAGCAATTTTTAAATTGTCCAATATTACAAATGTATCAATTGATTCTAGAGAATTATCTGGGTTAAAAGACTATAAAAATCAAAATTCTATTCATGAATATGATGACTTTGTTAGACGAGAGAAGATAATTTCTAAAAATAATATTTCAAATCTTGAAAAACAACGCAAAGATCTAGCATCTACAGATTTACAAATCGAACCTTTATTAAAAAAAGCTCAAAATCTTAGTAGAAACTTTGAAAAGAAAAAAATAGGCACTCAAAATAATTATCCTCAGTCAGTATTATTTGTTACAAATAATCTATATTCTGCACCATATAATTTTTATAGAAAAATATCTAAAAATCTTGGAATAACTGAAAGGGTAATCAATCAATTAGAACAAATTGAAAAAATTGGACTGATAAAGATAAATGAGATCTATGAGTTTTGGAGTCTTATTTCTATTATTAAGGTTCTAGTGGAAAAATTAAAATTCAAGCCAGATGAAAACTGGGCTGAAAAAATTATCGATTCAATATTTTCTAGAGGTAAAAACTCTTCTATATCTTTTCGTTTTGTCCATGATGCTATATCTTTTCATTTTTTCAATGAAGGCAATTTTGTCTATGATAGCATTATGAAACCAATAAAATTGCACCTTACATACCAAAAGCTTCTCCGTACTGGAAGACGTCCTGATTTTTTCCTAGAAATAGAAAAAGATGCAGAGCAAAATGCTAATTACATACCACTCATTCTTGATGCAAAGTTTAGAGGAGATGTAACAAGCGAAGTAATAGAAAAAGATATTTACGATATGTATGAAGGTCGTAAATATGGAGATTTTGGTAGTGTCTTCATATTACATACATCTTGTAAAGCAATGTTCGACGAAAATAATGTATTTAAGTCTCTATCTCCTCTGAGTTGGGGAAATTTTTCAAGCTACGGTGGAGAGGATAAAATAGATCACAAAAAAGGTCACATTTTTCTCCTTCCTTCTCCTAAGTATCCGTACTCATTAGATAATTTACAAAGGTTAATAGGTGCCTTTCTACAACAAAATTCAGAACTTGATGCAAGTGAAAATAGTGAAGGACTGTATCCAAACTTGATATTAACAAAAACAAATAACCTTGTGTGCATCGGTTGTGGTTCTAATGATTTGAATATTGAAGTAGGGAAAACTCAGTCACAAAATAATAAGTACCGTATTACATGTAATAGCTGTGGTTTAAGATCTGAACGAACATTTTGCTTTTGTTGTCGTAGGCAAAATTTATACAAAAATGGCCCCTGGTGGACTTATCATATGACAAAAGCAACACAGGTTTCAAATGTTGTCTGTCCTAAATGTGGAGCATATTTTTAGCTACAGTTACTGATGAGCTTACAGGTAAGCAATATGTTTTGGGAATAGGTAAGAGAGTTTTGGTTGGAGTGTATCTGTAATGAATTACACCTTGTTTGTTGATGAGTCAGGAGATTTTGAATCTTTCAAAGGTGAATGGGTAATAGGTTCAATTTTGTTTGAAGGATCTAAAGAAACTGTTAATGAAAAACTATCAACTCTTCCGAAACTGTTAAAGACATCAGGAGCTCCATTTTTATTAAGTGAATATCATTTAACTGAATTTAGACAGAATCTTGGTAATTCTGAAGCAATTCACATCGCTGAGAACCTGTTCTCAATTTTAAGTAAGGCTAAATTAAGATTTAAGTTTCTTACTGTGATAAATGAACATAAAGTTGGTTTATCTCAAAGAGAACGAACTTATAGGACAATGCTTAGGGATTTACTTTCCCTTATTGACAGTTCAATTCCTGTTGGAGAAAAAATAGAGAAACTTGATCTAGTTGTGGCAACCAGGACTATAGACGGAGAGCTACAAACCTCTTTTGCAGATATCTGTTCAGATATTTTAGGCTATATTCCTAAGGAAACTGAGTACGATTTAGCGTCGTTAGGAATGGTTGAGCTAATTAACAAGAACAAGCTCTCAGTAGAGCTTATGCAGGCTAATAAATCATGGGGATTAGTCTGCGCAGATTTTATCTCGAATTTATCTTATCACCAAAATAAAAAAGACTCACAAACGTTACTCTACAACTTATATGTCTCTGCAAAATTACAGACTTTTGATGGAATTGGTGGGTATAAAGTTAGAAGAGCAAAAATCGCAGCTGCAAATGGTGATTATCAATTATCTTGTAAAAGATGGATTTCAATTGCAATTGATAACTCTAATGACGAATCGATGTATTCAAATTGTCTCAAAGAAATATCCAAACTTATTCAGTTAATGATCAATGAGGGAGGATCATCATTTGGAATATATTCTGTTCTTTCTTTAGAGGAAAGTTTATGGCGAGCATTTCGAGATTATGAAAGACGCATTTCTGCTCTTGAAGTCTTAGAAAGTGTAATGTCTAATCTTGATAAAGAAAATGTCATAAAAATGTCTTTTCCTCTCTTTAAATTAAGAAATCTATTGTTGTTGTGTTTTAATCATGTTGGAAATACAGAAAAAGCACTAAAACTTGTAAAACACCAAGAAGAGTGTTGCGAACAAAATGGCTTTGATCCAGATTTTTTCAGCCTGCTACTTGACTATAAGAGAATTCAATCAGAAATCTATGTTAATTTATTGGACTTTGAAAAAGCTTTTTTGTATGTCAGTGAATATCATCAGCTAGTGGTTAACTATTCTCAGGTATTGTCTCTAATTGCAAATGACGATAATGATAACTTTAAAAAGTCATCTGTTTGGATAAAATGCGAGTCAAACTATCTCAGAGTAGTGTCTTTAGCAGGTCTAAAAAATTCAGGTGAAAGTGTAGAATCATTTAGTACTAGGTTAAATAGATTAAGAGAGAACAAATTAAATTCAATCGAATTGAGTCGCTTAGATAATATGTGGCTTGTAGTTCTGTTAAAAACAGGAAAAATCAGATCTGCTCTTGAATTTCAACTATCAAGAAAACTAAGCATAGAAAATAGTTCTGTATTTGATATATACACCGAACTGTTGTGCTACTACTGTTATGTAATAACAGGAGAACAATTGGAAACAACTTGCGTTGATAGAGTAAGTAAGATTGTACAACGACTAAATGTTGATAGTTCAATTAATGAAAAACAGCACCCTGTAGCATCTATTTATCTTTTGCTATCTCTAATAGCATGGAAACAGAATGATATAAAAGGTGCCAAGAAATTCATCTCCAAAGCCAATAAGAGCTTTAGTTTAAATCTATCATCAAAGATCGCTTCCGCAATTCTTAGCAGTATCATAATTGCAGATTCTGTTATTTTTTCAAAAGATATTAGTCAGGATATATATTCAGAAGGTTTTATAACCGAGTCTGACAATTTGGATAAGATTGGCTTATTAAACAAATACATTAAACTGACAATGGGCTTATAAAGGAGGCTCTTAGATCATATTTATTAAATTTAGAGAAACATCTTCAGATAGCTATTTTATCGAATATATAGCTCGATGGTTTTAATCTAGCGCACCAGTTATTGCCTAAATTTCAATGTGCAAACTTAATTACAGGCTCTTCCTGCTTAACTTCTAGTTAAACAGTCTCTTTAACCTTTGAGATGCCTGATGCTCAGCATGAAGAAGCTTATCTTTAAAGGTTACTTTCTCTTTAACCTGAATCTCACCTAAGATCTCATTTAGAATGTAATGCTCTAACTCCTCGTTATTAAAGAGCACAGGGGAGTAGTGATTAGGAGCATAATCAACACACATATTAAAACGTACAATCCCATCAGAGCAGTCAGGCTCTTTTGAATGGATATGTCCATGGATTACGGTATTGCAGTTATTCTCTTCAAAGATCTCTTTAAACTCAGCTTCTCTTTTTGAATCAGGTTCTGATAAAGGATAGTGACAGATAAAGATATTCTCAAAAAGAATGTAATCTATGATCTTTTCAAAACCACAGCTTAAAAAGAACTTATCTGTAATGGTATCGTGGTTTCCTCTGAGCATGAGCTTTCTGCCTTTAAGCTTTTTGCAGTACTCAGAAATATGAGGTTTAAATTCAGACTTTAAGAAAGCTATATCACCTAAAAAGACTACGATGTCGTCATCGGTGATGACATCATTGTAGTTTTTTAGCATTAGATCTTCACACTGCTGTAAGCCTTCATCTGAAAACTCAAACTGAGGACGAGCATACTTAATTATGTTCTTATGACATAAATGAAGATCTGAGGTGAAATAGAGCATGGTTGCCTGCCTTAAAACAAAAGTGTTAATACATTAGTCGATGAAAAAACATCAGATAATGTAAAAGGTGGTGTAACGTAAACTAAAAGTTAAAGTCTTTCTTTAAAATGAATGAGTAAAACTTCATAACACTCAAATGACAGACTTTGACTTTTAGCTTTAAAAAGTTGTTAGCTTAAAGCTAAGCTTTAAAACTGCTTAAGTTTCAGCACTTATTGCAAGCAGAAAGTACAAATTAGGGTAACTTACCGAACACTAAAACAAAAACGGACCTTAACGGTCCGCTTTAGTTTAAGAGAAAAGATTATTTCTTTTGCTCTTTAGCAACTTCGAGTTTCTGCTCAAGGTAGTGAATGCTTGCACCGCCCTTGATTTCAACAGGATCAGTTAACAGATCCTTGTGTAGAGGAACGTTGGTCTTAATACCGTTAAGTACTAATTCATCTAAAGCCTCTAAACCGCGCAGACGAGCCAACTCACGGTCATCATCGTAAACAATTAACTTGCCTACTAATGAATCATAGTGAGGTGGAACCTTGTAGCCCTGATATACATGGCTGTCCCAACGTACGCCTGGACCACCTGGTACATGCAGATACTTTATCTCACCAGGAGATGGCATAAAGGTAGCAGGATCTTCAGCATTGATACGGAACTCAAATGCGTGTCCACGTAACTTGATGTCTGACTGCTTGATTGATAATGGGTTGCCAGCGCAAACTGAAATCATTTCACGAACGATATCAACGCCAGTGATCATTTCAGTAATAGGGTGCTCAACCTGAACACGAGTGTTCATTTCGATGAAGTAGAACTCACCGTTCTCATATAGGAACTCGAAAGTACCTGCACCACGGTAGCCAATATCAATACATGCCTGAGCACAACGTGAACCGATAGTCTCACGCTGCTTCTCTGAAATGAATGGAGCTGGAGCTTCCTCTAGAACCTTCTGGTTACGACGCTGCATTGAGCAGTCACGTTCACCTAGGTATACAGCATGACCCTGACCGTCAGATAAAACCTGGAACTCAATATGGCGAGGGTTCTCTAAGAACTTTTCCATATATACAGCAGGGTTGTTAAAGAACATGTCAGCTTCACGGCGTGTTAGAGCGATTGAATCCTCTAACTCAGCGTCAGATCTTACAACACGCATACCACGACCACCGCCACCACCAGCTGCTTTGATGATGATTGGGTAACCAATCTGGTTAGCTAAACGTTTGTTCTCTTCAAAATCTTCACCTAAAGCACCGGCAGAACCTGGAACGCATGGAACGCCAGCTTTCTGCATAGCCTTTTTAGCTGAAACTTTATCACCCATTAAACGAATGGTATCAGCAGTAGGGCCAATGAAGATAAAGCCTGACTTTTCAACCATCTCAGCAAAGTCAGCATTCTCTGATAAGAATCCATAACCTGGGTGGATAGCATTAGCGCCTGTAGCCTCAGCTGCAGCGATGATTGATGGAATATTTAGATATGAGTCTTTAGGAGCTGCAGGTCCTATGCACACAGCCTCATCAGCTAATTTTACATGCAATAAATCGCGGTCAGCAGTTGAATGTACAGCAACGGTCTTTAAACCTAACTGACGGCACGCTCTTAAAATACGTAAAGCAATTTCACCGCGGTTTGCAATCAGAACTTTTTCAAGTTTCATATTTATGGGTTACCCCTTATATTATTCAAACTCGAATAATGGCTGATCAAACTCAACGGTAGAACCGTTCTCAACCAAAATTTTCTTAATAACACCTGATCTGTCAGCCTGAATCTGGTTCATCATCTTCATAGCTTCGATAATGCACAGGGTATCGCCTTCTTTTACTGAAGTGCCTTCTTCCACGAAAGGAGCTGCAGTAGGGCTTGCTGAACGATAGAAAGTACCAACCATTGGTGACTTCATAAGTTTAGCAGCATCAGGAGCAGCTGAAACTGCAGGTGCTGCTGCAGGAGCAGGAGCCGCTGCAGCTGCCTGTACAGGAGCTGGTGCAGGAGCTGCTACAGGAGCTTCAATTACGGTCTGAACTGACTGAGCTACAGCCTTTTCACGGGTAATCTTAAGCTCTTCTTCGCCTTGCTTTAAGTTGATCTCAGATACATCTGACTTAGATACAATTTCGATAAGCTTAGCTATCTTATGAATATCAATTTGCATGAAAAATATCCTATTTAGTTGATTCTAATCTTAATGCTTACGGTCTAAGAAACGAACAGCGCCTCTTAGAGCAAACTCATAACCATCAAGTCCGAAACCTACAATGACACCAACAGCCACATCTGAAAGAAATGAATGATGTCTAAATTCCTCTCGTTTGTGAACATTGGAAATGTGAATCTCATAGAATGGCATATCAATACCTGCAAGCGCATCACGAATAGCTACACTAGTATGGGTATAGGCACCTGCGTTTAATAGTATGAAATCTACTTTGTTGCGGGAATTTTGGATCTTGTCGACGATATCGCCTTCATGATTAGACTGGTAGCATTCAATATCAACATTAAGTTCATCTGCTACCTTTTTGAGCATATTTTCAAGATCTTTTATGGTTTCATGACCATAGATCTCAGGCTCACGGGTACCAAGAAGGTTAAGGTTTGGACCATTAACCACTAATATTGAATATTTAGCCAAAATCTAACTCCAAAAAACTGAATTGGCGCATTTTATCATTTTTATAGTAAAGTGGCGCAAATTTTCTTAAAAAGTCGGTATTTTTTATAAAATTTGACCTTTTTCACCTTAAATTACTCACTACAGAGAACTAATAAAAGGCTCACTTACTGAATGTAATTTGTGTTTTTTTATTTGGCAAATTTAAGATACGAAAACTTGTAAAAACTATGATGTACAACACAAAAAAATGTTAGAATGTGCACACAGTTTTTTCTTTCATTTTAAGGTGCCTGTTGAAAGGTGCCTAACCTTAATAACTACTGAGGAACACTCCATGAGCTTCATTAACAAAGCCAAGTCAATCGCAGAATATGATCCAGAGCTATGGACCGCAATGAGCGGCGAATGCCAGAGACAGGAAGATCATATCGAACTTATCGCATCAGAGAACTATGCTTCTAAGTGTGTAATGGAAGCACAGGGCTCACAGCTAACTAACAAGTATGCTGAAGGTTATCCTGGAAAGCGTTACTACGGCGGTTGCGAATACGTTGATGTTGTGGAGCAGTTAGCAATCGACAGAGCATGCAAGCTATTCCACTGCGATTATGCTAATGTTCAGCCTCATGCTGGTTCTCAGGCAAACAATGCTGTATATCAGGCATTGTGCAAACCAGGTGACACCGTAATGGGCTTATCACTAGCTTCAGGCGGTCACTTAACTCACGGCTGCCCTGTAAACTTCTCAGGTAAAATCTACCATGCTGTAGGTTACGAAGTTAACGAGAAGGGTGAGTTAGATTATGATGCAATCCGAAAGGAAGCATTAGAGTGCAAGCCAAAGATGATCATCGGCGGTTTTTCAGCTTACTCAGGCATCGTTGACTGGAAGAAACTTCGTGAAATCGCAGACGAAGTTGGTGCTTACTTATTAGTTGATATGGCTCATGTTGCAGGTCTAGTAGCAGCTGGCGTTTACCCAAGCCCAATTGAGTATGCTCACGTTGTAACCTCAACTGCTCACAAGTCATTAGGTGGTCCACGTTCAGGCTTTATCTTATCAAACTGCCACGACGAAGCTATCTACAAGAAATTAAATTCAGCTATCTTCCCAGGTACTCAGGGTGGTCCTCTAGAGCACGTTATCGCTGCTAAGGCTATCGTATTCAAAGAGGCTATGGAGCCATGGTATGTTGAGTACCAGAAGCAGGTTGTAGCTAATGCTAAGTTATTAGCGCAAGAAGTTATGAAGCGTGGTTACAAAGTTGTAGCAGGTGGTACCCACAACCACTTGTTCTTAATGGACTTCATCGGCTTAGAGATGACCGGTAAAGATGCTGAAGCTGCTTTAGGTAAGGCATTCATTACTGTTAACAAGAACACCGTTCCTGGTGAGCCACGTTCTCCATTTATCACCTCTGGTATCCGTGTTGGTACTCCAGCATGTACCCGTCGTGGTTTCAAAGAAGCAGAGATCAAAGAGTTAGCTTCAATCATGTGTGATGTTCTAGACAACTATCAGAATGATGAAGTTATCTTAAAGTGCCGTGAGCGTGTTAAGGCTCTATGCGCTAAATTCCCTGTATACAAAGACTAATAGTCTCAAGATAGGAAATTTACATTGAGTCAAGTATCAGATACTGACAAAAAATTCATGATGCAAGCCCTAAAGCTTGCATCATGTGGCTTATACACATCCTACCCAAATCCTGCGGTAGGATGTGTCATTGTCCGTGACGGTAAAATCATCGGCAGGGGGTACCATCATAAAGCTGGTTGTCCACATGCTGAGATTATGGCTTTGCAGGATGCTTCTTTCGATGTTGAAGGTGCTACTGTATATGTAACCTTAGAGCCATGCTCTCATTATGGCAGAACTCCTCCTTGTGCTTTAAAGCTTAAAGAGCTGAAGGTCAAAAGAGTTGTAGTTGCAGCAGATGATCCAAATCCTAAAGTAAACGGTAAAGGCTTTAAAATCCTACGTGATGCGGGTATTGAAGTAACTCAGCATGTACTAGAAAAAGAAGCTTTATTCCAAAACCGTGCTTTCATGAAATCCATTACAGGCCCTATCCCTTACGTATCTGTAAAGGTTGGTATGTCACTAGATGGCAAAACTGCCTTAAAGGATGGTTCAAGCAAATGGATCACAGGTCCTGAATCTCGTCAGAAAGTTCAGGATATCAGAGCAAAATCAGACTGCATTATTACGGGTGTAAATACTGTAATTGCAGATGATCCTTTAATGTCTGTCCGCTATGATGAGTTAAAAGAAAAGTACTATAAAAAGATTGATAAAGAGTATTTAAGACAGCCTTTAAAGGTGATCTTAGATACCAACTCAAGCCTAAATATTACAAAGTACAGGATCTTTAAAGAGGGCAAAGTGCTGTTAGTTCATGGCACAACTGACTCTGAGCTTTTGGGCACAGAAAAAGTGGTTAATGAGCATGTAACTCGCATCTTTATGCCTTTAAGACATGATCTAATCGATCTTGAATATCTGTTAAAATATCTAGGCGAGTTAAAACTCCGTCGTGTGATGGTTGAAGCTGGTTCAATTTTAACCACTGCTTTTATTAACTCTGGTTTCTGTGATGAACTCTATCTTTTTATGTCAGGTAAAGTTTTAGGTAAAGACGGTCGCAATGCCTTTAATCTTGAGAATGCACTGTCTTTAGATAAGTGTCAGGAATTTACCTTATATAAGACTAAAAAGTACGGTTCGGATGTGCTCTTACATTATCTATCAGGTGGTAACTGATGTTTACAGGTATTGTTGAAGCTGTAGGCACCCTGAAGGCTTTAAAAAAGCATGGCCACGGTTACGAGATTTTAGTAGAGACTCCAGATTCTTTTAAATTAAAAGAACGTGTTAAATTAGGCGACTCTATTGCCAATAATGGTGTTTGTCTTACAGTTACAGCTATGTCAGGTAACGCCTTTTATGCAGATGTGTCTTCAGAGACTGTAAAATGTACCTGTTTGGGCAGTTATTCATCAGGGCATAAGATAAACCTGGAGCTAGCCTGCACCCCGTCTACTCATTTAGGAGGGCACGTTGTACAGGGCCACGTTGATGGTATCGGAACGGTAGTATCAAGACATACACTGGATGATGCCTATGACATCTGGATCAAAGCTCCAGATGAGCTTTTACGCTATATTGCCCCAAAGGGCTCTATAGCAGTAGATGGTGTGTCTTTAACTGTAAATGAGATAAAGGGTGACTGCTTTAGATTAACCTTAATTCCTCATACTCAAAGTAATGTAAACTTTGAGAACTTTAATGAAGGTAATAAAGTTAATCTTGAGTGTGACGTATTAGCTAGATATTTAGAAAGACTGTTTACGGCAGGAGCCGGCTCCATTAACGCAGGAACTCAAAGTCTAGCTAAAGATGGCGCCATGAAAGGTCACACCACAAACAGCAAACAGAATAATTTATCAAATAGCAAGAGCTACAAGTCCTCTGCTATTACCATGAGTGCATTACTCATGAACGGTTTTAAGTAATTTTGGAGAACCTATGTCTATCAAAGTAATTGAAGGTAACAAGCCTTGCCGAGAGGGCAAGTTTGCTATTGTAGTATCTCGTTTTAACAGCCTTATCTGTGAGCGCCTGGTTGAAGGTGCTGTAGACGTTTTAAAGCGTGAAGGTGAGGTGCCAGAGGAGAACATTACTTTAGTACGTGTTCCAGGTGCTATTGAGATCCCAGTAGTATGCGAAAAGATTGCACAGTCTCAAAAGTACGATGCTATCATCGCTTTAGGTTGTGTAATTCGTGGTTCAACCTATCACTTTGAGGTTGTAGCAAACGAGTGCGCAAAGGGTATTACTCAGGTAACCTTAAAGTATGCTATTCCTGTATCAAACGGTGTTTTAACTGTAGATACTCTAGAGCAGGCTTTAGAGAGAGCAGGTTCTCATACCGGTAACAAGGGCGCCGAAGCTGCTTCTGCTGCACTTGAAATGGTAAATGTAGTAAAACAGTTTTAATTAAAGCTGAATTAAAAGTTTATAAAAAGTTATAAACAAATGCTTTAAATTTATAAAACAAAGCTTTAAATAAAGCACTTAGATAAGAGCTTTAAACTAAAACAATAAAGGATTTAAAAAGATGGATTCAACAGAAGGTGCAGTAACACCAGCTCAGCGTCACAAGGCAAGACACTTTGCGATGCAGGCTATCTATCAGTGGCAGTTAACTGATTTAAGCCCAACCGAGATTGAAAAACAGTTTTTAGAAGATCAGCCTATGAAGGGCACCGATCTTGATTACTTCCATGATTTAGTATCAGGTGTAATTAACAATGTTCATGATATCGACATTGTTTATGCTCCATACTTAAGCCGTCCATTAGACGATCTTGATCAGGTGGATAAGGCAGTGTTGCGTTTAGGTACCTTTGAGCTGATGTACCGCCAGGAAGTTCCATACCGTGTAGTTATCAACGAGGCTATTATTCTTGCAAAGGAATTTGCCGAGCAGGACAGCCACAAGTTCGTAAACGGTGTGTTAGATAAGGTCGTTAAGTCTTTTAAGGCTCACTAGTGTCACTAAGTGAATTTGAACTTATAAAAAAGTACTTCTGTCAGAATGACAGAGGTACTGGTATTGAATTAGGCATAGGCGATGACTGTGCCTTATTAAATCTGCCTGAAAACAAAACTCTTGCTATCACCACCGATACTCAGATTGAGGGTATTCACTTTTTTTCTAACACCTCTCCTTACTATGTCGGTTATAAGTCTTTGCTGGTAAACTTATCTGACTTAGCTGCCATGGGAGCAAAACCATACTGTTTTACATTATCACTTACACTGCCTGAGGCTAACGAGGCCTTTTTAAAAGAGTTTTCAAAAGGATTATTTTCACTTGCTTCAAAAGTAGATATTCCTCTAATTGGAGGCAATACTACTAAAGGTGAGTTATCCATAACCATCAGTGCTTATGGTCTTGTAGATAAAGGAAAGGCTTTAAGACGAGATAAGGCAAAAGTAAACGACGACATCTATGTTACAGGTACACTAGGTCTGCCAGGTCTTGCTGTAGAACTAGGTTATAAGAACATTTGCCTTGATAAGTTTATTGATGGAAAAGATGCTTTTTCATACTGCTATGAAAAGAGCATGATAATTCCTGACAGATGTGAATTTGCTCATAAACTTGTAAATTACTCAGACTGTGCTTTAGACATCTCAGATGGACTTGTAGGAGACTTAAGACATATCTTAGAGCGTTCTTGCGTAGGTGCAAGAATCGATGTTGAAAAGTTGCCAAAGCCCTGTGAGTTTTCAATTTACAACCTTGATGAAAAAATACAGGACAAACTTTGTCTGTATGGTGGCGGTGATTATGAATTGTTATTTACAGCACCAAGTGCGAATGAAGACAAGATCATGGAATTGGCTTCAACATATGCTGTAAAAGTAAGCAAAATTGGCAAAATTAAAAATGGTACATTAGAGATCTTAAAACATGGTAAGATGTACCATCAAAACGACAAGTCGTTCGAACATTTTTAAGTACAAGAATTCAAGGAACACTGGAGATTATCTTGAACACATTATTAAAAAAGACTGCCATCGCAACAGTACTGGCAGCATCAGTATTTTCATTAAACGCATGCGATCACGAAGTTTCTGTTTCAGAAAATGGTGCTGTAGTTAACGCAAACGCAACAGATAGTGCAGCTTTAAATGACAAGAGCTCTTTTGAGGATAAGGCTGCATATGCAATTGGTGCATCTTTAGGCGAGTATGTAGCTCAGATGAAGCAGAGTCAGGAGCAGTTAATCGGCCCAATCTCTGCTGAAAAAGTAATCGAAGGCTTTAATGATGGTGTAAACGGCGCTTCAGCATTAGACAGAGCACAGATTGAAAAAGTATTAAAAGATCTTGATGCAAAGATCCAGGAAAAGATTGCTCAAGAACAGAAGATATCAGCTGAAGATAACTTAAAGGCTGGTGAAGCATTCTTAGCTGCTAACTCAAAGAAAGATGGTGTTGTAACTACTACTTCTGGTTTACAGTACAAGGTTGTAAAGCAGGGTGAAGGTGAGACCGCTAAGAAGGGTGACAAGATCACTGTAACCTATAAAGGCACAACCATTGATGGTGTAACTTTTGACGAGTCTAAAAAGCCTATCGAGTTCCCATTAGAGAACATGATTGAAGGTTGGATCGAAGGTTTACAGTTAATGAACGAAGGTTCAGAGTACATCCTCTACATCCCATCAAAACTAGCTTATGGAGAGAATGGTGCTTCACAGATTGTAAAACCAAATTCTGTTTTAATCTTTGATGTTAAGTTATTAAAGATTGAAAAACCAGCTTCTAAGGCTGAGACTGAGTCAAAAGAAGCAGCTAAGAAGTAGACTTAAGCTTTAAAAATATAAAAAAGCTGTTCTTTCATTTAGTGGAAGTACTCGCATCTAAAAGCTCTAACCAAATATACGATCTTTGGTTGGAGCTTTTAATTTTAGAAATACGTAGTAAGAAAAGATTCATCATTTATGTTCACCATAAATGGTGCCAACCTTTATTGCTAATGGCATCTGTTCTGTTGCTAATCCTCACCTTATTAAGAGAGCATTATGTTTAAGTAGAAGTTTTGAACTTAATGTTAAACTTTTAGATAGAGAAAAGGTCTTATGAGACAGGATATAAGTTGTTTTCTGCACTGTCTTGATCCATCCATAATTTGTCACTGATAAAAGAAAAAAATTGCTTTTCAATATATAATCTAGAAGAAGGTTTGGAGATAATTACATATGAAAGATATCAGCTCAACAGGTTCATTTATAGATTTTACTTTAGAGAACTTTATCTATGTTGATAAGACTGAATATATTCCAAAGCTCGTCAAACTAAAGCGAGTTTTTATCTCCCGACCACGTCGTTTTGGTAAATCTCTTACCTTAGATACCATAGCAACTTTATTTGAAACAGGTGTAGAGCCTTACTTTAAAGGTACTTGGATTTACGATAAATGGACAGAACCTACCTATCCTGTATTAAGACTGAATTTTTTAGATTTAGATAAGTACTCGCTTGATCTTTTTAAGCAAAAGCTAAATTCAATTATCACAGCATTCGCTCAAGACATCAATCTTAAAGGCTACAAAGAGAAAGTCGAACCTGAAGACACAATCTACTTCCTGTTAGATGAGCTGAGAAAAGAAAAACGTCAAATCGTAATTTTAATTGATGAGTATGACTGTCAGATGACAGCAAACATCAATAATGAGACTCTATATAAGCAATTTCAGGAAAAAATAAAGAGCTTTTACGCCACTATTAAAAATAAGTGGCCAATTAAATTTCTGGGAATTACAGGAGTCACCAGATTAAAAGATGTAGAAATCTTTTCAATTGGTTCTGATATCAGAGATATTACCAATGCAAGTGCCTATTCTCAGATGATAGGCTTTACCCGCGACGAGATAAAAAAGTACTACATTGATTATTTAAAGCTTGCCGCTTCCTGTGAGAAAAAATGTAGAGTTGAAGAAGTAACTGACACTCAGATTGAGTCTATGTTAGATATGATGGCTCAAAACTATGATGGTTACTGCTTTGATGAATTCTATAAAAAGAAAGTATTCAGTACCTGGTCTGTAAATAGTTTCTTTCAAAGCATTGTAGAAAATAAACTTGTATTTTTCGATGAATATTGGTATGACAACGGAGGTTTGCCATCTATCTTAGTTAACTATTTAAAAACTCATGAGCTAAATTCTTTTGACTATTTAAATAAAGAAAATCCTATAACAATCCCTGTTAACGATTTTATGAATCCAACATCTTTAACTACTATCAATCAGAATGTACTGATGTGCCAGACAGGCTACTTAACCTTACGCTCTGCTTTAACTAGTGGTGATCTTACAGTAGATTTAGGTATTCCAAACGGTGAAATCTATAAAGCCTTAAACAGATTACTTGCCATCAACTTTTATAAGGAAGGTATCTATGCTTTAGCAAATGGTGTTAGAGACCTATTAGATGCAGGTGAGATTGAAGATATCATAGATAGATTCAACTCAGTTATAAATTCAGTATCTTATGATCATTTCCCTATTAACAGTGAAGCTGCTGTACAGAACTACCTATACCTATTCTTAATAGGTGCAGGTATTGAAACAACAACTGAAAGTCACTCTTCAAAAGGAAGAGCAGATTTAATTATAGAAACTAAAAACAGACGCTTAGTTTTTGAGTTGAAGTATGCTCAAAACGAGACTGAGGCAAAGACAAAACTTACTGATGCTGTAGAACAGATTAAATCACGAGACTACGGTAATACAGAGCCTAAGAAAGCAGAGCTTTTAAGAATAGCAGCTGTCTTTAATGCAGATCCTAAGGTAAGAGCTTTTACTGAGTATCAGTCTGTTTAAGCTTACAATGAATTTTAAGTGCAAAGCTTAAGAGAATAATACCTACGTATCCAAGGCACCACATAAAAACTATCCTGATGCGAATTAAATACTCAGCAAAATAGTGAGGTGCAAATTTTAACTTGTAGTAGATAATACTAACTACAGACAGCTATCTTGAATATAAGATCAGCAGACCCATTCAGAGCAATGAGATCCATTAGCTCTGATTTTAAAAATATCCTTCTAAAATCCTCTTTAATTAGGCAATAATTATCCCTAATTAGGGCAAAACAAGATCTTTTCACGCTATAATTCTTAGCAGTCTGATGGAGATTTAGAAGTATGAAAAAGATTGGTAACACAGGTTCATTTAAAAAATTTTATTTAAATGACCAAATTTATGTGGATAAAACAGAATATATCTATAATCTCATTAACAATGAAGCTAGAGTCTTTATCTCCCGTCCGCGCCGTTTTGGTAAATCTCTTACCTTAGATACCATAGCAACTTTATTTGAAACAGGTGTAGAGCCTTACTTTAAAGGAACCTGGATTTATGACAAGTGGACAGAGCCTACCTATCCAGTATTCAGACTGAGTTTTCTAAATTTAGATAATTCCTCATTGGACTTATTCAAAAAGCAACTAAATTCAATAATTTCTGAATTTGCAATCAAAATCAGCGTTAAAGGCTATGTTGAAAAAACAGAGCCTGAAGACTCAATATTAAGTCTGCTTGAAAAACTAGAAGAAGAAACTCGTCAAATAGTGATCTTAATTGACGAGTATGACTATCAGTTAACATCTAACATCAATAATGATGACCTCTATAAGCAATTCCAGCAAAAAATAAAAAGAATTTATGCCAACATCAAAGATAAGTTTGCAATTAAGTTCTTAGGAATTACTGGTGTCACCAGATTAAAAGATGTATCAATCTTTTCAGTAGGTTCTGATATCAGAGATATCACCAACTCAAGTGCCTATTCTCAGATGATAGGCTTTACTCGAGACGAGATTAAAAAGTTCTACATCGATTATTTAAAGTTAGCTGCATCCTATGAGAACAACTGCAACGTAGATGAAGTAACCGACACTCAGATTGAATCTTTGTTAGATAGACTTGCTCAAAACTACGATGGTTACTGCTTTGATGAAGACTATGAAAAGAAAGTTTTTTGTACATGGTCGGTTAATACATTCTTACAGTCAGTTGTTGATAAGAAAAAAGTTCAGTTTGGAGAGTACTGGTACGACAATGGTGGCTTACCTTCAATCCTGGTTAACTATTTAAAAACACATGAACTGAATATTTTTGAATACTTAGACAAGGATAAGTTCTTAAAAGTATCCAGTGATGATTTTAAAAATCCTACAGCATTAACCACAATCAATCAGAACGTACTGATGTGTCAGACAGGATATTTAACTTTAAGATCAGATCTTAATAAAACCTCTACAGTAGCATTAGGTATTCCAAATGGTGAAATCTATAAAGCCTTAAACAGATTGCTTGCAAACAACATCTTTAAAGGCAACACCGATATCACTGATGACTATGGTAGAAGCCTGTTAGAAGTAGGCACTGTTGATGACATCATTAACCTCTTTAACAGTGCTTTAAACTCTGTGTCCTATGACAATTATCCAATCGTGTCAGAATCATCAGTAGAGAATATGTTAAAGCTTTACCTGTTAGGTGCACATCAGAAAGTGCTATCTGAAGTTCATGAAGCAAAGGGTAGAGCTGATTTAGTTGTAAATACAGATAACAGAAGAATCGTCTTTGAATTTAAGTATGCAAAAAATGAGACTGAAGCAAAGTCAAAACTACTTGATGCAGTAGAGCAGATTAAAACACGAGACTATGGCAATATTGTGCCTAAGAAAACAGAGCTTTTAAGAATAGCAGCTGTTTTCAATGCTGATCCTAAAGTAAGAGCTTTTACTGAGTATCAGGAAGTTTAAGCTTACAATGAATTTTAAGTGCAAAGCTTAACTGAATAATACCTACGGATCCTAAGCGCCACATAAAAACTATCCTGTGGCGCTAATTTTAACAAGTAGTAGATAATACTAAGATCTTCAAGCTAGATTGAATATAAGAACAGCAGATCCATTCAGTGCAACGAGTGCCACTATCACTGATTTTGAAAAAAATACCTTTCTAAAATTCTCTCAAATTTGGCAACAATTATCCCTGATTAGGGCAAAACAAGATCTTTTCACGCTATAATTCTTAGCAGTCTGATGGAGATTTAGAAGTATGAAAAAGATTGGTAACACAGGTTCATTTAAAAAATTTTATTTAAATGACCAAATTTATGTGGATAAAACAGAATATATCTATAATCTCATTAACAATGAAGCTAGAGTCTTTATCTCCCGTCCACGTCGTTTTGGTAAATCTCTTACCTTAGATACCATAGCAACTTTATTTGAAACAGGTGTAGAGCCTTACTTTAAAGGAACCTGGATTTATGACAAGTGGACAGAGCCTACCTATCCAGTATTCAGACTGAGTTTTCTAAATTTAGATAATTCCTCATTGGACTTATTCAAAAAGCAACTAAATTCAATAATTTCTGAATTTGCAATCAAAATCAGCGTTAAAGGCTATGTTGAAAAAACAGAGCCTGAAGACTCAATATTAAGTCTGCTTGAAAAACTAGAAGAAGAAACTCGTCAAATTGTGATCTTAATTGACGAGTATGACTATCAGTTAACCTCTAACATCAATCATGATGACCGCTATAAGCAATTTCAGCAAAAAATTAAAAGATTTTATGCCAACATCAAAGATAAGTTTGCAATTAAGTTCTTAGGAATAACAGGTGTCACCAGATTAAAAGATGTAGCGATATTTTCAGTTGGCTCTGATATCAACGATATCACTAATGACAGTGCCTATTCTCAGATGATAGGTTTTACACGTGATGAGATTAAAAAGTTCTACATTGATTATTTAAAGTTGGCTGCCTCCTATGAGAACAAATGTAGAGTGGAAGAAGTAACTGACACTCAGATTGAGTCTATGTTGGACATGATGGCTCAAAACTATGATGGTTACTGTTTTGATGAATTCTATAAAAAGAAAGTATTCAGTACTTGGTCTGTAAATAAATTTTTCCAAAGTGTGGTATCTAATAAATTTGTATACTTTGGAGAGTACTGGTACGACAACGGTGGCTTACCATCAATCCTTGTTAACTATTTAAAAACTCATGAGCTAAATTCTTTTGACTATTTAAATAAAGAAA
>SAMEA3663061__coassemble_368_pt1 | contig 18308 bp, 10 predicted proteins | sample SAMEA3663061__metabat2_low_PE_004 | metagenome-assembled genome bin SAMEA3663061 (sample SAMEA3663061) | pig gut metagenome | biome: pig gut; feature: pig-associated habitat; material: faeces | place: France | collected 2012
AGATACTGTTCTTAGCTACCTTTAAACATCCTGTTAAGATGACTTTTTTTACAACAGGTTTGTTTGTTTCAGGATCTTTTTGTGAGTCTTTTAAGAATCCTAGAAAAGATGACATTAAAGTAACCATATCTTTATGGTAGCCATAAGACTGCGCTTTTGCTAAAGGTACATCATACTCGTCAATTAAGACATACACCTGTTTGTTAAAGTGCTTGTAGAGCATTAAACTTAGGGAGCTAATTGCTGATGTTACATAGGATATAGCTTGTTTATCTGCCTTTTTTAGGTATATCTCATCTATTAGTAAATTAAACTTAGCTTTATCACTTTCATCTAAATAAGAGCTGTCTTTTAAGAAACTAAATTCCTTTGCCTTATTAGAAACAACTTCAGCTAATTTTAAATAGGCACTTTCAAAGTCATCTCCACAAACATCCTTTAAGGTAATTGAGATAACAGGACACTGCCCCATGTACTTGTCACAGAAATCTTGATCCTCTAAGATTTTTGTTCCTTTAAAGTAGTTTAGGTGCTTAGTAATATTTCCTGGCTCTTTACCACTAATCTGTAAGAAAGATTCAAACATATTCATGAGCAAAGTTTTGCCAAAACGGCTTGGTCTTGTAAAGAGCAGTACGTTTGAGCCTTTAACTTTAGACTTATCATCTGCTGTAGTGATATCTGCAAACACTTCTTTTAAGTAAGGTGTCTTATCAACATAGTAGCAGCTACTTGTGATTAGCTCTGCAAAGTTATCAACACTTGTTGGTAATGGTAAGAATTGTTTGTTGCTCATTAGTAGATCCTGATTTATAAAAGGTCTTTTTCTTATATGAAGTATAACGTATTAGTTTTTCTAAATAAGGTATTAAGTGACAAAAATTGCCATAAATATAAAAAAAGCGCTAAGTTTTTTAAGGCTTAGCGCTTGTCTTTTTTAGAGATTATCTTTTCTTTTTAAATCGTCTTAATTAGATTGTCTTTGAAGCAATCTTTAAAGCTGTCTGTGGCTTTGAATCTGGCCTGAACAGCATGTATAAGAATGCAGCTAGAACGATGAAAGCAGCAACAGTAAATACGCTGAATGGAACTAAACCAGTAATCAAACCACCGATCTGGAAGATTACTAATGCTAAGCAGTATGCCCAAACAGTCATATAAGTGATTGCAAAGATCCACCACTTGCTTGAACCTAACTGTCTCTTCATAGCACCTAATGCAGCAGCACATGGAGTTGACCACAGGTTGAAGCTTAAGAAACTTAAACCAACTAAGCTCATTAACATTGGGCTTGGAGTTAATCCTGAAACCTGTGAGAAGTAGTTAGTTAAAGCAGCAGTTAAATCTGACTCACCACCTTCGAACTCACCATCTAAGCCAAGAACAACAGCTAAGGTACCTACAACATTCTCTTTAGCTAGTAAGCCGTTGAATACAGCAACTGTAGCCTGCCATGAACCGAAACCTACTGGTACAAATAAGAAGCAGATTGCTCCACCGATAGCAGCTAAGATTGAGTCGTCTACGTTCTCAACCATACCAAAGCCGTCAGTGAAACCGAAGTTTGCTAAGAACCATACAACTACTACAACGGTGAAGATGATTGTACCAGCCTTTACTACGAATGCTCTGCAACGCTCGTAAACGGCCTTTAAGATATTACCGATGGTTGGCATGTGGTAATCAGGAATTTCCATAACGAATGGAGAAACCTCTTCTTTGAATGCACTGTTCTTCTTTAAGATGATACCAGTGCAAACAATTGAGAAGATTGAGATTGCATATACGAATGGAGCAAACCACCAGGCACCATCAAAGCATGAAGCAAAGATCATAGTCATGATAGGTAACTTTGCTGAACATGGGATGAATGTAGTAGTGATCAGACCAATACGTCTTTCATTGATGTTATCAATGGTCTTGTTAGCCATCAAAGCTGGAACACCGCAACCTGTTGCGATAACCATTGGAATGAAGTTACGACCTGACAGACCAAAGTGACGGAAGATTCTGTCCAGAACGAATGCTACACGGGTCATGTAACCTGACTGCTCTAAGAATGACAAGAACAGGAATAAGAATGCAATCTGAGGTAAGAAACCTAAAACAGCACCAACACCACCTACAACACCGTCAACTGCTAATGACTGTAACCACTCAGGAGCACCTGCGCTCTCGCATAATGCAGTAACAGCATCAGTTATGTAACCACCGAAGAAGTTATCGTTAACCCAGTCAGTGATGGTTGCAAACTCTGTTTCACCGTCATCATTGGTAAATGGAATTAACTCTAGATATGAGGTGAAGTACATAGCACCGAAGTAAACTAAACTTACAACGACTAAGAAGATAGGTAGAGCTAAGATCTTGTTTAGAACTAACTTATCAATTGCAGCGGTAATTGCTGAAGCTGATTTAACTTCTTTCTTGCAGCTGTTTAAGATCTCTTCGATTACCTGGTAACGGCGCTTAGGGAAGTAAGCCTGAGCATCTGTATTGTAAGCCTGCTCAATTTCAGCAGAACCACGAGCCACCTCAGATAAAACGTCCTGCTTATCTTTGTAATCTTCTAAATAAATCTCGTCGCTCTGTAATAAAGCAGTAGCAATAAAGGTACGTGCACCTTCATTTAAAGAAGAATCTAACTTTGAAGCTACATTGTTAATTGCAACATTTGAAACATCTTCGAAGAAAGACTTAACTTTAGGAGCTTCTGCGGTCTCTAGAGCCTGAATTAACTTATCAATACCCTGTTTATTTGATGCTGAAATATCAACAACTTTTACGCCTAACTTTTCAGACAGTTTCTCAACATCGATGGTGATACCGGTTTTCTTTACGATATCCATCATGTTTAAAGCTACAACCATAGGCTTGTTGAATGCTGCAACTTCTAAAGTTAATGACAGTGATCTGTCTAAGTGTGAAGCATCAACGATGTTTAGAATTACATCATAGTCATCTGATAATAAGAAATTACGTGAAACGATTTCTTCAGGTGAATATGGTGATAATGAGTAAAGACCTGGAAGATCAACGATATCCCAGTCTTTTGATGAAACTTTACCGATAACTTTATCAACAGTTACGCCAGGCCAGTTACCTACGTACTGATTTGAACCTGTTAGAACGTTAAATAAGGTTGTCTTACCGCAGTTCTGATTACCAATTAAGGCAAATGTTTTCTTAGACATTACATAACCTCCACTAATGCGGCATCGCTCTTGCGTAAGGTAAGAGAATAACCTCTTACGTTAAGCTCAATTGGATCACCTAAAGGAGCGCTTCTAACAAAAGTTACCTTGGTATTTGGGGTGATACCCATATCAAGCAGTCTTCTTCGTAAAGATGAGCCTTCACCGTGAACTTTCACAACTTCAACAGTCTGACCCACTTTGATGTTATCTAGTGTGGACATATTCTTCACTATTATGTAGTTAAAGGTTTATAAATTTTTCTCGCTAACCGTAATACTTAGCTAACATCTATTAGCTTTAAGTAATCGGAATTATCAATGATTAAAATTGGTTACTGTTGAATTATTCAAATTGCATACAACTAAACCAAGTTATCATTATTTAACGTTCGTAACTATATGCTAACTATCATTAAAATTCAACAGGAATTTTGTAAAAAACAAAATTTGTTCTGCATCACATTTTTTTGGTGCATGTGTGAATAAAAAATTCGATCACTTATAATGGACGAAATTTTCGAAACGTTATTTTGCAACTATTATTTGAGTAACTATTTATACAGTTTTCTATACAGTCTTCTAAACTACTTTGTTTTCAATCTGTTAATTGAAGCTGTTTAAACCGCTACTACAAATAACAGCTGCAGATAACCTTACTTATATATAACAACATATATACTGGAGCTCATTATGATCCACGCTGTTGATCCACATGGAAGTTTCTTTAAATTCTTCAACAGGATCCCTTTCATCATGCAGATTGTTCTAGGTATGATTTTAGGTATCATCCTGGCTTACCTAATTCCTCAGGGACAAAGCTTTATCACCATGTTAGGTGATCTCTTTGTATCAGGCTTAAAGGCAATTGCACCTTTACTGGTTTTTGTGCTGGTTTCTGCTTCTATTGCCCGTCACAAGCAAGGCGCTGATGCTAAATTAAAGCCAATCTTAGTGCTTTATGTTTTAGCTATGGCTTTATCTGCTGCTACTGCTTTAATCATGACCAGGATCTTCCCTAGCACCTTCTCTGTATTAGCATCTCAAGCTGTAGCTGATGCTCCTCAGGATGTATCAACTGTGTTAGTAGGTTGCATTAAGAAAGCTGTAGATAATCCTGTTAATGCTTTAATCTCAGGTAACTATCTGGCAATCTTATTATGGGGTATCTTATTTGGTATTCTTTTCCGCAAGGCAAATGATGCAACTAAAGCTGTTCTTTCAGACTTTGCTTCAATTGTAAGTGGTGTTGTAAGAATCGTAATCAGATTTGCTCCATTAGGTGTTTTAGGCTTGGTTTACTCATCATGCACCCAAGAAGGTGGTTTTTCAAACTTATTAAGCTATGTTCATGTAGTTGGAGTGTTAGTTGCAACCATGTTAATCATTGCTCTTGTAATTAACCCTCTATTAGTATTCTTAACTACCTTTAAGAATCCTTACCCTCTTGTTATCACCTCAATCTTACATTCAGGTATTACAGCATTCTTCACAAGATCATCTGCTGCTAACATTCCTGTAAACATCGCTTTATGTGAAAGATTGGGTGTGCCACGTGAGTCATACTCAATTTCAATTCCTTTAGGATGCACCATCAATATGTCAGGTGCTGCTGTCACCATCGTGGTTATGACTATGGCTGCAGCTAATACCTTAGGTATTGAAGTTAACTTTGGAACCTCATTCCTGATGTGTGTTGCAGCTGTTGTCTGCGCCTGCGGTACATCAGGTATTGCAGGTGGTTCTTTAATGCTGATTCCTCTTGCCTGTTCAATCTTCGGTATTTCAAACGATATTGCAATGCAGGTTGTAGGTATTGGCTTTATTATCGGTGTAATTCAGGATTCAACTGAGACAGCTCTAAACAGCTCATCAGATGTTGTATTCACAGCTGCTGCCAATAAGATCACATCAGTGCCTAAAGACTAGATAAAAGGAATTATTCTTTACATAAAAAAGTCCGCTGTGCGGACTTTTTTTGTTAAAGAACAGTATCTAAAAAATAATCAGTCATCCTTTTCGCTCAGATCATTAAGAGCCACTAAAAATTCCTGATTTCCTTTCTTTTCAATGAAGTTTCTTACCTCTTCATGCATATGTACTATCTTTTCATAATATCTCTGCTGATAGCCTCTTGCATTAGACAGTTTACTAATACAACTATCGATTGCTTCATATATTTTATTAAGATACTCAAGATTCATGGGATTAGAATCATTTGGAGTCAGAAAATCCGGATCTTTTGCTCTGTATTTTAAAGACACCAGAAGAAGTAACGTTGCTGTATAGAACTTTGATTTAAAATTATTCTGCACAAGCTGTTCTTCAAGCATGTCATAACTCATCTGAACCATGTTGTCAGCAGTAGTCCTGTCCAGAATATTTTTTGCTTCAGGAATATAGTTTAAAAGCCATACTAATCCCTGTGCATAATATATTTTCTTTCGCCATCCACGCTGAAGGTTATTTATATACCCGTAAATCAGTCTGATTGCATCTTCACTGTCATAAAGAACTTTGCATGAAGTTCCAAAGAATATTTGTGGACTTATAAAACGGCTCTGACATGCCAAATGCTGCAAGCAAACCTTCTTTAAAGTGACAGGTGCAAACCTGTAGAATACTTTTAATTTTGTTAAAGCTTTTAATGTTGCCTGAATTGCACTGTATCCCTGTTCGCTTTTATGCGTCAGCTCATATGCATGGCTGCACACGATTTTCAGGATCCTGTTGAGATATAAATTATTTATCTCACTTCTAGTATTAAACTCCAGATCATAAGTTTTATACGAACGGTTGTCGTTATGTCTTGAATAAGGCAGTCTCCTTAAAAGCTCCTTAATATTCTCATCATCAAGTCTGAAGAAAGGCTCTGTGCTGATGTAGTTTTCAAGGTACTGACAAATTTCAATCAGATTCTGGTTCTTTTCATCAGCAGGGAAAACAGGACCAAAGGTTAATATTGAAGGATAAGGCAATCCTGTTTTTAAATTTGCAAGACTCTTTTTCTTCATCTTCGAATAATCAAAGATAAAGCCATTGTCAGAGTAGAAATTAAGTTCATCCTTTATTTTTATTCTGGCAAGTCCAAAGGCAGCTTTCATTGAGACGGTGATGTATAAACGCAGATCTTCAGGAGCCACTTTCTCAAAAATACGCTTTTCAAAGCGTATACCGTCATCGCCTTCACCCGTACTTTCCACTCGAAGATAAATAGGAAGTGAATTATGACCTTTCTGAATGCCAAGCTCTTTAAAAGGCTCCAGAGAGTTGTACTCTTTTCCGCCCTCTACATACTGCCCTTCTTTTACCAGACTCATCCAACTCCAGTCTTCAGTCTCTTCAGAATAATAGGCAATTTCAAGCTTTGGAAGACAATCAAGGTAAGTCGGTCTGTCGTTTTTTAAATTCTCATAATACAGTCTTGAACCTTCTACAATCAGATCGGTATCAGAGGTCCATACCTGTATGTTTTGTGAGGACAGTTTTTTCTGAAGCTGTGCGGATATTGCCTCTGTTGCAATGTCTCCACTCAAGAGGATGGCATCATACTTTTCTTCACTATTTCCCAAAACAAAGTCATACAGGGATAATGATTCACCAGCTCCATGCTCTAGCTGCACCACTCTGTGCAGAAGATCAGACTGAATAAATCTATTTTCCGCATCAGGCTCAAGGACAATACTCTTTACGATAGTTTTGAGATGGGAGTCACCAGTTTCAAGAGGTAAAGGCTCTTCCTGATAAGTTTTTCCCAAAGCTGATCTTACATAATCCGATCTGGTATTAAAAATCTCCCACAGAGTTTTATCTGAGCACTCTTTCTGCCCTGATAACTTCTGCCTGAGACACTGACATAAATAATCAAAGCCTGAGAATACCCTCTTCTGTATTTTAGGTCTGGTTCTTACAGGTACAAATTCATTTTTTAAACGACGGAGTTCAAAAACCGCACTTTCTAAAGAATCTTCCCCAAGATAGGCAACTTTAATTCTCTGACCTTCCTTAAAAGAAATTCTGCTCTTGTTCTCCTCAATAAATTTCATTAAGGCGGCAACTTCACGCCAGATCAAGGTGACCTCAACGTTTTTAGAGCTAAAAGAACGGATCAGATATTCCTGGGAATATTCCGTAAGCTCATTGGGTATAGGAATGATATAGTGATCTTTCTGATTTTTTTTAGTTTCAATGCCATACTTCTGTTTAAATTCATTAACCAGAGCCTGTACATAGCTAACTAGTAATTCATCTACACTGACATCAATATTTCTTACGCTTTTACTGTCTGAAAAGTTATCTCTGAGCTTTACATTCAGTTTTGTTCTTGAGAAATCCTTAGAAGATATAAACTTATTCCAGAGCATGCAGACAGGAAATCTGTCAACAGCATCAAAATCGTCAACTCTCGATTCAAACGGAAAACTAAAGCCCTGGGAGATACGGTTTCTGTTGGCATCAGATCCTGCAATAAAATCGTGATATCCCCTGACCAAGACCACATTCATTCTGTCGCCGTTAACATACTGCCTGTCAGAATCAGCCTCATGGACCTTATCATTCATGCCATAGGCTTCAATTACGTATGCACTCATAGAATATTTCCAATATAATCTGCCAAAAAGTCTACTATTCCAATTGCATTCAGCCCCCAGTCATTAGGATTTGACGAAATGCAGTACATGCCAATTCCGTTTTCAGTTTTTTTAAACTCGATTCCATTTTTGATATTTGCAAAAATTAAAGCACCAATATGATATTTGCCCTTTGTCTTTTCGCTGTTGGCCTTACTTATTTCCAATGTCGCATTTTTAAAGATATCTTCTATTGAATCAGACTGTTTTGACTGAACGATATTGACTGAATAGACCGGTATGATGAAGTTGTTACTGTTTTTATTGTCTCCATCCATTGAAATGATCTTGATAAAACGCTGTGTACCAAGATACTTTAATACAGCGTTTTTAGGATACTGTGCTTCATGCTTGAAAGCGTGACTCCAGAGCTGGATTTCATAATAGCCATTATTCTTTGTACTCAGAATAAATGGACCTACAGGATAGGAGCTTAATTTTTTGCCAAAGTGCTGCTCTTTATAAATCTCAATATAGGAATCTCCCATACAGTCGAGCTTTAAACCTTTTGACTTTAATCTGTCTGACGATACAAGAGAACAGAAGGCTGACTGCAGGAGCAATCCTGTCAGATCACAGAAGGTATTGTCCTGATATTTAAAGGAGAGATCGAGCTGTCTTTCCTGACGGATTAAAGTCAGATAATATTTCCAGATAACCTTATATCTTTTTTCATTCTGTAAAACGTAGTTTGGGCCTGGCAGAGTATTCTGTCTGGTTATTTCATTCCAGACAGGATTTTTTAAAATTATGGCAATCTGCCTTTCAAGCAGGATCACCTTTTTAACACGTTCAGAATTGTAAACTTTAGAGTCGTGAGAGAACTCAGAGAGGTATTTTTCGCATTCTCTTTGAGCTCTATACAGAAAATCCTTGAGAACTCTGTTTTCTAGCAGATCATATTTCTCAACTCTTGCTATACCCATCATCTTAAAGTCGTTGGCAGCAACCTTCTGTTTAAGAGTATCACCTGGCTGTTTAATTAAAAATCTTATACATGACTGATCGAGCTCTTTAACTCTGCTCAAAGGCAGCATCATGCGCTTTCCTGAGAGTATCTTTCGCATACTTCTGCATAAAGAAGGGAGCAGTTTTAAGAGTTCATCACTGATACTTGCAATAAAGGAATAGCGTGGTCTTTCCTCTCCGTTACCAAGAAGCAGCAGCAAGGTTTCAAAAACCTTATCTGATCTGCGTTTTTCTCTTTCGTAATTGGCAAGCTCATCAAAATAGGAAAGATAAAGCTCTAGAAGCTTTTTGTTTTCCTCACCTGATGTAAGTGTATTTTCAAGACCTAACTGCAGTTCTGGTAAAGTATCAGATCCTTTTACCTCAAGATATTCACCCTTATGATTTTTAGGCAGAGTATAGGTATAGCTGTATAAAGCATAGTTAAAAGGATCATTCCTTACATTTTTAGCAAGCGGATAAAAGAAGTCCTTTACCTGCTTTTTTATAGCATTGATATAGAACTCCTGATGGATCTCAATTAAAGAACCTCCTGTATATTTGAGTTTTACAGGATCCTTTAATTCCTCAAGAGTATAAGCTTTTGCAAAATCCTCTGACCACTGCCACGGATAGTTGCGGACACGCAGCACTATATTGCTCATAAGTTACAGCCTGACTATCTTGAAATACCCTGCCACATGAACATGCCAGTGTTGAACTCGTCATTCTTGACATTGTCAAAGGCCTCTTTGAGAGCATCATCATTAAGAGTGTCAATTACACGCTCAATAGTGTCAAGACATCTGATACTTGAGTCCAGAGATAAATCTATGCCTCTTACTTTTGGCATGATCTTCTGCTCAATCTGATCTGCTACAGCAAGTTTTATATCAGTATCCACATTTTCTTTTGGATAGTTTGCAACATAGGATTTAATTGCATCATTTACACGGAAACCGAATGGTTTACCGATGCATGACATGGCATCATTAAGTGAAGAGACACAGTCATTTACAAAGTTAAGATGCTCTCCTAAAGAAGCATCGACATTCTCCTTGGACACTATCCATTTTTTGTACAGGTTATAGCTCATTGCGCTGTGAGGCTCGATAGCCACTCCACTGTGTTTTGAGTTTTCCTTGCTCATTGTCTTATTTGAAGGCTTGCCAAAACGCAGCAAATTGGCTCGGTCCAAAACCTTATCTGACAAGGTCTGAGTTGATTCGTCCTCGTTCATGGTACCTACAAACAGCACGTTATCAGGAACCCAGATACTGCCAAAGTTATCATCAATGGTAATTTCAGCCTTCATTCGCTGACTCTTGTCATTGACATTAACCACAGTTCTTCTAAGTTCAAGACGTGACAGGAAGTTTGCAAAATAATACTCGGTTCTTGCAAGATTCATTTCATCAAGAAGTACCAGTACCATACGGTCTTTCAGAATATCAGCTGTTTTTTGAGCTTCAGGAGAACGGATATAAGGCTCTTTTGTAAATTCATTTTTATTGTCAAAAGCCACCAGTGTTTTTGATAGTTCAGTTGCCTGGAATTTCTTTTCTAGATAATTGTAAAAGCCTATAAGATCCTGAGGAGAATCCCATCTTGGTTCTACAGGTATCACCACAGTGTAAATACCGAAGAAGGCGCCATACTTTGTAGGCAGCAGAGTTTTACCGGTACCGGAGATACCTGCAAGCACAGTAAGCGGATTAACTGACTGGCTCTTGAGGGCTGTATGAAAAGCTTTGATGACACGATTTGAAAAATGATAGTTTTGTAGCTCCAGATACTGCTCAAACTTATTGAGTTCCTCAACCTCTTTTTCAGAGAATTGATTATTTCCCTTAGTGCCTTTTGCAAAAATTTTAAGACCATCTGGAGGATCCATCAGATTTCTGTAGCCTTCAATAAAGTCTTCTGAGGTCTTCTGATGCTCCTGCTTTAATTTCTCGATTTTAGATTCAAGCTCAGTTGCATTAGAGCGTAACAGATTGTTCTTAATTTCTGATTTGGCAATATCCTTGCATAGAGAATTAAATTCTTCCTGTTTTTTCTCGATATCAGTCTTAAGCTTTTCAACCTCACTGCGGCGTTTGCTGTTATTAGCCTCTTCTTTATCAAGTTCGTCTTTTTTCTTTAACATCTCATCATATGAGAACTTGGTCTGGGAATAATCACGATTTAACTTGTCGCTACGCTCCTGAATAGAATCCAGTTCCTTTCTGAATTTTTCAAGTTCCTCTGATGAGTTCTTGAGGTTGGCAATCTTATTTTCCAGATCTTTAAGTTCCTGCTCAGCCTTATTCTTCTTATTCTTCTGTGTTTCAAGCACGTTATTTAAGAAGCTGATCTCTGATCTTATCTTGTAATTCTCATTGCGATTGGTTGAAAGTTCACTCTGTACAGCCTCAAGATTGCTTTCAACCTGCTCTAACTGAGCCTGCAGATTGTCTTTGATAAGTCCATCATCAAGATGCTCCTTTGCATCCTTGATTGCCAGCTCATACTCATGTCTTAATCTTTCAATAGCCTCTTCATAAGCTTTAGCCTCGGCTTTGAACTGCTCAGCCTTGGCCTTGTATGAAAAGTACTCTGACTGATTGAGCTCCTCTTTAGGGAAACGTTCTACAAAGTAGCCTGCGGTTTTGGCAAGAGTAACACCAATCAGGACAAGGATCAGTAAAAGGGTTACCACACCGATTGGAACGAGGTAAATGATATTTGCATTGATAAAGTCTGTCATTTTTAATCTTCTCTGTCTTTTAATCTTGGCTGATGTTCAGCATTACTTTTTGCTTTTTTCCTGATTATCAAGTTTTTCTTTTAATTCCTGCTGTTCCTTCAAAAGCCTGTTCATAAGTTCCATCATATTGCTCTGAACGGAGACAACTGAAGCTGATAACTGCTCCACTTTTCCTGAGGTATCCTGAAGTTTTGTATTCATATCATCCAAAAGAGCGCCTCTGTCGCGTTTGCCAAACTCGTCATTTACACGTTTTTGTGTAGCGCGGATGCTCTCAAGAGCCTGATTTAAGGATGCTGTTCCACGCTCAAGGCTGTCAAAGATATCCTTTCTTGAGGATAAGGCTTTAAGTGAGGCTACAGATCCCTTAATGGATTCAATACTTGATGCAAGATCTTTATCAACACTGCTGTATGAGCTGTTCAGTTTCTGTGTAATATCTGAAAGCTCTTGTTCAATTGAAGCGTAAGCTGTTGACTCTTTTGCAATCAGATCTTCAAGTTTCTTTACAGGAGAATCCAAATCTGACAGTTTTGCTATCTCCTCTGTCAGCACATCCTTTCTAGCAGTAAGAGTGTCAGTCTCCTGTTTAAGAGAGTCTCTGTCCTTTATAAGTTTGTCATTTTGAGCACTTAGCTGTTTTAATTTTGTCTGATTATCGTTATAAGTTGCAACTGCACTTTCATTCTGCTTTTTAACTTCTGCAAGACTGTCGTTTGCTTTAGCTAGTTCGTCATTTGCACTCTTTACAGACGTCTTCACTGCAGTAAGTTCCTGCTTTGCCTTTGACAGTTCATTCTGAATGTCGTCCCTTTTTGAAATCAGATCATTGAGCTTTCTGTTTTCTTCAACAAGACTGTCATGTTTTTTGTTTTCTGCACTGAGTTTTTCGCTGACAGTTCTGATCTGGCCACTGATATCATTGAGATCATTCTTAAGAGCTTTCAGTTCACTCTCAGACTTGAGATATTCCTTTTTCATATTCGGAAGATCGCGTTTTATAGTCTCATAATATTCGCGCTCTGCAATCAGCTGACTGAGTTCAACATCAATCTGCTGCTTTTCCTGTTCTACATGAGCCCAGACTCCAATGGAATAAACCATAATGACCACAAGCAAAAAAAGAGCCGTCACCATCAGTGCAACCAGATGCTTGAGGCAGAAATGAGTAATTCCACCAGCATTCTTTTCTTTTTTATCATCCATAGTTAAAGCCTTATCTGTTTTTATAGTAACCCTTTGTATCTGTCAGCAAATTCTTTTGCATAAGCTCTAGCATTGAGCTTAAACAGGCTTTCGTCAAAAAATTCAGGCACAAACTTGCTGCTGCCGTTTTCAAAAGACTCTGCATTTATCAGACGATCCGTGTCTATCTGACTTAAGATCATCACTGTTTTCTCTGCTGCTGTCCAATCTGTCCTAACCCTGCTGTGACTGTCAGGCTCAGATATGCCATCGATTATCAGATATGAAAGATCAAGATCATCAATACACTTTTTCCTAACTGCAAGTTTCTGCGCTTCAAGGTAAGGGATAAAGCGCTCAATTGAGGATTCTGACTCTGATTTTTCGTAAGATTCATCTGAAGAGTACATCTGATTAAAACGCATTGAGATAAGTCCGTCATCATCAACGGATAAACGGTCAATTAAAGAATAGGCAGTGATATCATCCGATTTATCAGATGACATCTTTACTGTTTCACTGTCTTCATCAGTATCATCATTTTTTCTAACAATAATGGAAACAGATTTTGATTTTACAAAAGTCAGGATCAAATCAGCTATACCGGTATTTTTGTCCACCATCATCAGAGTCTTATCAAAGATACCAGGAATAAACAGGGATTTTGCCATTTCACTTACTGTTGAGAATTCACATACCGGAGAGACAAGTGAAAGCATAGCCTTAAGATCACCTCTCTGTTTAATATCCTCATAATCAAAAAAGTCATGCCTGATTTTAAAAAGTAGAGAAGTCTCTGGATCTTCGAGGCGTTTTAGTAAGGATGCAAACAGTTCATCTGTACTGTTTTTGAGCTCTTTGCAATCTGCCTTACCGGATCTTAGCAGAAGTTTTCCCTCAAGGTTTTTGAGCTTTGCCTTTTCGTAAGTAAGTTTCAGATATCTGTCAAACAGCCTTACTGTCTTTATAAAATCCTTTAAAGATTCTACTGAAGCAGGCCTTTTGAGTCTGCAAAGTCTGATTACTTTGTTGCCTATAAAAAGTGAATTTGCAAAGTTGAACTTTGCAACATCAAAGCCTGTTAACTTATTCTCCTGATATCCGATATAGTATTTTGACAGGATCTTCTGACAGAGCTCACGAAGCTTTGTATATTCTGATAAGAGAAGCTCTTTATTATCAAGTGCTCTGCTTGACACCTTTTCCTTTAAAAGAGAGTGCAAAAGCTGTAACTCTTCATCGTTTAAAGCCTGATTAAAGGCAATGTCACTGCATTTTCTGAGTGCTCTTAAGCACTTTATAAAATCATCTAAAGGGAAATCATCATCCTCTTTAAATTTATGCACCTTACTCTTAAGTCTTCTGCAAAGAGAATCACTATCATTATTAAGGTTGTAGTCATCATCCTTTTTAAAGAGTGAGGCTGTTCTATTTAAGTTATCCTCATTATTTCCATAAGAGATGACTGCACCAATGCTGTTTGACAGCATCAGATTTTTTGCTGCATATTTGCATAAGGTGGCATAGTCAAAATTCTCGGTTACGTACATCAGAGAGTTTTCTTTTGACAGTACGTTGCAAAGAACAATCTGCCCTGCTCCCTGCAGTCTGTCACTGTCACAGTCCTTGCCGATTACAAGATCTTCAAAAAGAGTTATATCGCTTGAGTCATTGCATACCTGTCTGCGGCTGAAACAGGATAATGCTGTATTATCAAGTGCCTTTTCATCAAGTCTTAAAACAGTTTCTAACTGAGCCATTTTGTACAGGATAGACGGCTCTCTCTCATCAACAGGGACTATTACAGCTCTGTTAAGGATAAGCTCTTTGTGATTTTTTATTTCCTCGTTAAGAGGTCTGTCTGATAGGACCTGCGGATTTAGAGGATCTGATTCACATTCAAACAGGTTGGAGATTAATAAAAGAGCATTCTCAAAAGGCATATCTGCCTTTGAAAATTCAAAATTATCAATGCTGTCAAAGTCACTTACAGGAGAGAGGTTGAGCTTTAACAGTAAGTCATTTGCAACCTGCTCGCCTCTGTTTTTTGCTATCTCTTTTATAAAGCAGCTGTTGACAAAATACCTGTCATTTTTAAGTTTTCTAAGATAACAGTCAACATTGTCAGTATCCACATTGTCAATGGCACTGCAAAAGACAGGCGTAAAGCTGCCGTAACCGTCTGTATAGACAGGATAACCGAACAAAAGTGCTCTAGTTGCGTTTTTATCAACACAGGATGTGACATTTAACGCCTCAGCAGGAATTTTTGCCTGATAGGCAAAGAAGCTGTTTTTTTGTGTTGAACGAACGAAAAAAGGAGTGAAGTGTCCTTTAAAAAGACTTTCTGAAAACTCTTTTTTATTCAGGGTAAAGTTGCTTACTCTGATAAGTAAATCGTGCTTTAAATGAAAAACCAACTCCTTTAAATATCTGTAGGAATCGTTTTCATTAAATAAGCCTGCATTTAACAGAATTTCTCTAATCTCGTCAGAACAGATACTTTCATTTGTGATCGATAATAAAAAGTCTTTGAATGAATAATGACTGCCATCAGGTCTTGCAACTCTGTATCTTTTACCGTTACTGTCTTTTTTTATAAGCTCTTTATCAGCTATCAGTTCATGCTGTGCAAGAATAGCCTCACCGTAAGACAGATCGGTTTTGGCATAGATCTTCTTTCTGAAGTCTCTAAGAGAGCGGGCTGAAGATATGTTTTTAATTGCAGCTAACGCCTTTTGAGTATTCTTATCCATTTTACTGCTTGTCTACAAAGCCTTTGCTGAATCTGCTCTTTGGTTTCTTTTGGACATTGGAGCTTTCATAGTCGGCATATGCCTTTTCCTCGTTTTCTAGCAGCAGTTTACTTCTGTTCTGAAGTGCTTTTGCTCTTTTTGAGATTATAAAAAGCAGTAGCAGTACTAAAGCTACAAGTGTAACCACACTTAATGAAGAATATAAAAAGATCTGAGCAGGAGTGCTCTTTGTCTTACTCTCAAGATTTCGCCTGTTCAGTGATTTATTCTCATTTTTGAGCTTTTCTATTACAGCACCGCTGTCCTTTGAAGCTGTCTCAAGCTCAAGAAGTTCCTGCTCAAGCTTTTTTATTTCCTCCTCGTACTTTGCTGTAAGCTTAGGATCAGAGGATTCATTTTTCATTTTTGTCAGTTTGTCTTTTCTTGAAAGGAAGATTGCCCTCTTTTGTAGAAGAGTCTGAGTGGCTTCCTTCTGGTGAGCCATATCCTGAGTTACTGACACATTTAACATCAGTCTAAAACCTGTGTCTTTTGATACAGTAGGTTTGTTGTTGGTATATCTTTTCTTTTCGCTTCTAAGAGAGCTTGTAAGCTCACTTTCATTTGTAAGATAGCTGCCGCCTCTTACGGTACTGCCGCCTCTCTGTCCTGCCAGCCCCTCAATACCTGTTGCCTGGAAGGCTTCGAGCATATACTCCTGTGCATTGCCAAGCATATCAAACAGTCCCAGTGCATTAGGACTTTTACGACCAATAAGCTGTAACCTTCCGTTTGAGCTGTCAGCTCCGTAGAACCAGGCATAATCATTCATCTGCAGTTTTCCTGGCAGTACAGGTCTTTGAGCTTCCAGATCCTTTTTACTTACAGCAAGTCCACCTCTTTGAGCAAAAGACCAGAAACATTCTACTGGCAGTGTGGCGTTGGCTTTCTCCTTACCCATTGAAGGTGTTTCAGGGATAGACTGCAGATAGTCTGAGAAGGCTTCTGCAACCTTTTGAGCATCGGCAAAACTGATGTTAACCTTTGGCAGAGCATCTGTCTTTGAAGGGGTTGCCTTACATTTGCCATCCTTAATTGCATCTGCCTGACCTTTTGTCATCTCATACTTCTGGATGTAGAAGAAATAACCTTTTTCATCCTTAAAACCACCTCTGACTGCACACTGACGCTCTGACTGCATCAGGGCTCTGCTGTCATCAGATGAACCTTCTGTAAAAGTGCAACTGTGTGTTATATCAGTATCCTTAGCATCATTTGTATAAACCTTTCTAAAGACAATAAAGTAGTCTTTGCTATTACAAGGCAGAGGTAACACCAGATCATCCGGCATTGGTTTAGGATTGAATACTTTTGGACTTAAATCTGCAGGTGCTGTTGAAAGTTTTGCAGCCTCAGCAGGTGCTGATGATAGAAATAAACTTACAATGAAAAACGATGTCAGATACTTCTTCTGGTTCATAACTTGTATATTGTTTTAACTGGTAATCTCTAGAATTATGCTTTACCTGTCATTATAAAGTAAACGCACACAGCAAATATGTGAATTCACTTCAATTATTATACTACCAGAGCTTTATAGATATGGACTGCAGGCAAAATTAGTATAGATTTGCCGTTCTGTGATAATTTCATTACTATTTGAGTTTAAAACAAAGTAAACTTTTGAAATATCAACTGATACAAGTGTTTTAGGACTTAACCAAATTTTGCATAGAGGAACAAACGATGGTTAAACAAAACAGAAATTCGATTGATGGATTAGACAAAACAGAGATAAATAACAAATCACCTGATGACTTATGTTTTGATCCGTCAGATTCCTCTATTACATCTTCTTCAGATAAAAGCATTCCTAATAATGTGTTAGATGTACTTGTTAAACTTGATAATAAAAAGGTTAACAATGATCCTAAATCTGCTACTGATTCTAATAATGCAGATCAAAGTGAAGCTGTCCTGCTAGAAGACACTGTAAGCAACCTTCTGGACAAAATCATAGAAAAGCGTGTAAACCAGCGTTTAAGTGAACTTGGGATCACCGATTCAAATGGAGCCTTAAATACTGGTTTTATAGAAGGTATTGTAGAAAAGTGTCTGGAGTTGCAATTAAAAGATCATGATTTTACAACTTCAAAGGATCCTTCATTAGAAAAGAAAACTCCCCCTACAAAAGAAGAAGTTGAAGAAAAGAAATTAGAGCAAAGTTTGAAAGCTCATGATATTACTGCTTCAAAGGAAATTGTTAAAAGAAAATTCAAATACCATCCTGAGACAAAAGAAGAGCTGTTAAAACTCTGCAGGGATGAAAGTGTCTATCTTGGTGATATTGATACCTCGAAAATCACTGACATGAGTAAACTATTTATAGGAAATGATGAAATCGAGTACAGCAGAGATTTTTCTGGTATTGAATTATGGGATGTTTCTAACGTTACTAATATGAGTTGTATGTTCTATGAATCATCTTTTAACCAGGATATCAGCTCATGGAATGTTTCTAACGTAACTGATATGAGCGCTATGTTCTCTTGCTCATCTTTTAACCAGGATATAAGCTCATGGGATGTTTCTAACGTTAGAGATATGAGTTGGATGTTCTGTGCCTCATCTTTTAACCAGGATATCAGCTCATGGGATGTTTCTAACGTTACTAATATGAGTTGGATGTTCGAAAACTCGCCTTTTAGCAAAAACATCAACAAATGGAATGTTTCTAACGTTACTGATATGCGTTGTATGTTCCATGAATCATCTTTTAACCAGGATATCAGCTCATGGGATGTTTCTAACGTTGGAACAGGGGGCCGAAAGTGGAATTAATTATCCCGTAATTTTACCCATATAAT
>SAMEA3663061__coassemble_460_pt1 | contig 13980 bp, 18 predicted proteins | sample SAMEA3663061__metabat2_low_PE_004 | metagenome-assembled genome bin SAMEA3663061 (sample SAMEA3663061) | pig gut metagenome | biome: pig gut; feature: pig-associated habitat; material: faeces | place: France | collected 2012
CAGTAAGCTCTCGTCTTGAATTAAATCCGTGCTCACGTAAAGGGCAGACAGACTTCACAAATTCCATAATCTCATCATTCCGCTTGCGATCTTTACGTGTCCATTTCTTACCTGTTGTACCCAATTTCAACCCCCAGTAAATTACCGTTTACTTTTACTTCATAGCCATTAGATAGAGCTGTCTTAACAGCATCAAGCTGTACTCTCTTAGACTCAATCTCAGTTTTGCGCATGTCGTTTAATGATCCTGCAAGGTTATTGACAGCCTCAGCACGCTTAAACAGCATGTCAGCTTTCTGCAAATCTGTCTCACCATCCTGATTGGTGTAATTCTTGGGATTCTGAAGAATAGATATCTCATTTAAGAGTGCATTCTTAATCTGTGTGTACTCATCATTCTGTTGAGTGTTCATAGTTTCTACCTGTAGTTGTTGTTTCTGTTGTTGTGCTACTGGCTTCTGTTCGCTTAAAACTTGACCATTAACGTCAAAAGGAAAAGAGCAGCCAAACTCAGCACAATAATTTTCGTAAATAGCTTTTGGCGGTGCTGGTGGAATGCCGAATTTACCTGTATCAATAAAAGACAGCAGCACCTTTTTAATTTGATTAGCGTCAAGCGAAGGAAAAGCCATTCTCAATAAATCTTTGATACCAACCTTCTCACACCACTTACTGTCCTTTAAACCTAGTCCTTCTCTTATTCCTTCAGAGGATGAGATTTTTAAACCAAAGACGTTAAGCATGTTAAGCCTCCTTGCGTTGCAAAGCCTTTTTTAAATATGCTTCAACTTCTTTCTTGAAGTAGCAAATACGTCCTGAGAAAGAGCTGTCTCTGTCTACAGGCTTTGGAAAGTCAGGGTGTTTCTTCAGATAGTTAGTGAAACCGTGTAATGAGCTAAAGCCCAGTGTGGTCATTACATCCTTACGTGTTACAAGTGCTAGTTCTTCCATGATGTTCTCCTACAGCTCTGATCCTTCTTTAGGGTAGAGTAGGTTAGATCCTTGAGCGTATTGTGCTGCAACAGCAAATTGAATGAGTGCTTTGTTTGACTCAATCTCAAAGCTAATAAAATCAGTATTGCGAGATTTCAAAGTTAAAAATAATTCTGAGTCGGGACCATAAATACTGATTAATTTATTTATCTTCTCAAAACCACTTAAAGAAAAAATACAGTTGGTAGCCATGATGTCTGAGCGCGAAAAGATACGGTCAAGATCTACTGGGTAGTCATCGTAAGTATCACGTCCTTTAATGTTGATTGAGTTAATAGTAAAGCCTGTGTTAATGTCAGACACTTTACCTGTATTCAAATCAATATGAAGAGGCATGTCATTGGCTCCACAAAATTTGAATGTTGATTTATTGATATAGTAAGAAAGAGAGTTCTGATCTGCAGACTTAATATCTTCCTCATCCTTTGACTTTATAACCAACAGACTGTAGCTATCTGTAGCAATAAGCTTTGAGTTCTTGCGGTCAACATAAACTGTCTGTAAAAATTCAGCAGCCTTTTTACTGCTTGAAGTAAAAGCTAATATTGCTTTAATCTCTTGAGGTGAAATAATCATTTATGCACTCCTTGCTGAGTTTTCTTCGGTAAATAAAAACTCTGTAATTTCGTCAAATTTGCTGCCAAAGTAGAAGTTTCTGGGAATAAATTCCAAACCTAGTGGTTTTTTTAATTCACTGGTTCTTTGCATAGCCTCTTCTACTGACAGCGGTACAAGTTTGTATGGATAGCTGCTTAACTCTCTCCATGCTTTAGCTGCTTCCAGATATCCGATAGAAGTCTTCTTTTGATTAAAAGCTAACCACTTCTTAATAGTTCTTTTCTTTCCTCCCACGATGCAGGTATAAACAGCGCAAAATGACACATTGCCTGAAACGCTTTTATACTCTGTATAGTCAACTGAAATAACTGTAGCTATCTTTCTGCCAGGCTTTGGCTGATGTCCAAAAGTTCGCTCAATTAACACACCAGCTTTAAGCTCAAGCTCAAGATTTCTCTCAATCTTCTGTCCACAATGAGGGCACACTGTAGCTTGAACAGGGATATAAGCCTGACAGCCAGGACATGATCTAACCGGTGCCTGTTGCTTGCTCGATGCTTTCTTTTCAGTACGAGCGCGAATAAATGGATTGTTAATGGGACCAAGACGCTCGATATTTCTAGCAAAATCGAGAACAAGACAATCTTTTTTACCCTCTGCAGGGCGTAGACCACGACCAATCATCTGTACATAAAGACCAGGCGATTTGGTTGGTCTTAACATTGCGATCAAATCGACTTGTGGAACATCAAAACCTGTGGTTAATTGATCTGCAGATACAAGACATCTAATCTCTCCTTTTCTGAAAGCTTCAATCTTTGTCGCATTCTCCTCAGCAGAGAATGAGGAGTTAACAGCATAAGCGCTGACACTCATCTCTCTTAGCAACTGAGCGCATTTATTGCAGTTTTCAATACCTGCGATAAACACAATCCATGCCCTACGACCTGAAGATCTCTTAACTACCTCGACTAAAGAATTTTTCAGCATGGCATCATCGCCACAAGCTTTTTGAAGTTCATCAAGCTTATAATCGCCGGCTCTGGTACCAACACCTGTAAGATCAACATGAGGTTTAGTCTTCAATGTTGTTACTGGTGCTAAGTAACCTTCTTTAATCAGACGTTCAAACTGTGAGTTAAGGTCATAAACAATGTCTGTGAAGACAGCGTTCTTTTGCTCTGTCAGATAACCGCCTTTCATACGATAAGGAGTTGCTGACAGACCTAAAACACGCATCTGAGGTCTTAGTTTCTTTAATGCTGCAATCACCTGTCTGTACTGTGAGTTTTCATCTTCAGACAGCATGTGACACTCATCAATCACAATCAGATTGCGCATGCCAAAAGCATTAGCATCACGCTTTAACAGCGGTGCTACAGACTGCACGTTACCGAAGATGATTGAGTTATCAGTATCTTTATGACCTAGAGTTGCACTGCAGATGCCAATATCAGCTTCAGGCCAGATAGAACTTAACTTGCCTGCGTTCTGTTTAACAAGCTCACCAACATGAGTAAGCATCAGAACTCTGATGTTGTCCCATGTCTTTACAGCATGCTGAATGATGTAAGCAATGATCACGCTCTTACCGGTGCCAGTAGGAAGTACTAGCACTGGGTTTCTGCTTGCATCATGGTTAGTTCCTACAAACTTCCAAAATGCATCACATGCTTCTTGCTGATACCATCTAGGTTTAAACATTCCAAATAGTCCCTTTGCGTTCTTTTTTCAAAAACTTGTTGAGCTTATCGCTTAAAAAATCATGAATTTCGTCTTTGGTTTTGTCTCTCAATTTTTGGGTTACCCATTCTGTAGTTTCCTTTTCATTGAATGTTCTGAATGCGTACCCCAAACTCTTCCAAAATTCAGCTTTAGAGCGATAAGCCACCCCATAAATGCAGAATGGCTTATTCATCACTCACTCCTATGCGCCGTAGCCGTAACCTGATACTGGTTGCTGTGGAGCTTGTCCATACACCAGCTGAGGCTGTGACTGACCGTATGGCTGTTGAGTTTGCTGACCATATCCTGCAGCTGCTGTCTTTGGCGCTGTCTCCTTTGGCTTTGCGTGGAATAGAGGGTAGCCTTCAGGCATTAAGCGTTTCTGATTAGTTGCGATCCATGATGCTGGCTGATTGTTGATAAGTTCTACAGCAGTACGACCATCTACAGATAAAAGAGCTGCTAGGTTGATATATGGCTGACCTGAATCTGCCTCACCGGTTCTGCGTACAGCAACTTTAAGCTTCTTACCAACCAAGTCTGGGTATACAACCATTACAGTGCCATCCTTCTTCTGTTCCTGATGTTCGTTGATTACAAGATTGCCTTGCTGGTCAATGCAGTTACAGAGAATTGCCAAATGCTGTAAGTGGTATGCATAGTCACCACTTAGATCTAAAGAAATCCAAAGCTGAGCCTCACCTTCCTGAGTAGCTACTCTAAAACCAACGCGAGCACATGGCTGCTCAACGCCATTAACACGTTTAGTACCAGCTAAAGCAGTGACGATAGTACCGTCATAGATGCCTGAGTTAGATACGAAAGGTAAGCCTTTTAAGGTGTCAAATACCTCTGTTGGATTCTGAACCTGTAAATTTTGAGTTGAGCCTAAATTCATTTTTAGTTCCTTCTTTAAAATTAAAAGTTAAAATACGATTAGAATGGGCTGTCACCTTTAGGTGCTACAGTGTCAGGGTTCTGAACTGCAGTAACCTTTGGTTCTTCGTGTTTAATCACTAGAGAAGGCATCTCTTTAGAAGCTGTTTGAGCTGTAGACTTCTTTGAACGTGCCTTCTTGATTAGCTGTTCTGCCTTTTCTTTATTGTCAGTTGCTGTCTTGGTATCATTCTCAATATCAAGGTCGTATGTCTCATCAACAAAGCCACCAACAACGTCAGGAAAAACCTGATCTAAGAAATGAGATAGAGCACGAGCGCGCAACATGTCAGGCCACATTGTTTTCCAGGTGGCTTGAGTACCAACCCACTGACCATTAGCATCCTTTTCCATGCGACCCGCGATAGCAGCATCTGTACCTGTGTAGGTAAATGACTCTTTCTGATTAGGACGGTCAAAGCGGTAACCCTCAACAGATGCCCTTGCATTCTGACCGTCAAAGGTAATTGACCAGGTACCATACTTTCTGCAGATACCAGCTTTAGCTTTTACGCTCATTGAAGTGCGACCGCCTAAGATGTAAATCATCTGTAGAGCATCAGCTGGAAGCAAACCTAGACGATTGCCTTTTTGAATAATTAAGAAAGTATCTGCAGAGCGGTCACAATCTGGAGTTGAACGCATAGCAGCAGGAACTAACTGAGAGCTTGAGATGTACTTTGCATACTCACGAGCACCTTCAAAGTCAGTTGGTAGCTTGGTAAAGCCGTTTGATGCTGAGGTCATATCAATGTTCTCAGTCTCAGACTTATTGGCTTTAGAGTTAAAAGCAAAATCACTCTTAACTTTGGCAAAAGGGGACTGAAGATCTAACTTCTTCTCCTCATCAGACACAATCTGAGGTTGTGCCTGTAGCTGTGGCTTAACCTGTGGCTGAGGTTGTGCCTGTAGCTGTGGCTGAAATGCGTTGTTAGTCTGTCCATAATTTGCCATTTCATTTGGCTGATGGTTAATTGGCTGAGCGCCTGTAGAAAAATTAGAAAACATAGTCTTTTCCCTTATTTTTTAGCTTTTGATAAACGTAAAACTCTTGTGCCCTGGTACTCAGCTAAGCACTGCTGATATGCATCAGGATTGATAAGCATTAACTTGTCTTTATTGATATAAGTTCTGCCATGCTGGTACTTGTATGAGCAAAGAACTTTCATGTCTTTGTCTACAATGGTTTCATTGGTACCTACGAAGTTGATGATCTCGTCTTTTAATGACTGGATCTTTGTATCCAATTCTTTGGCGTCTTTCTTTAAAGCATCAAACTGAATCAGTTTCTGTTTAATGTCATCTGAGGCAACAACCTTAGTAGGCTCCTGCTGAATATGCTTTAAGTCGCGCTCGGTGCGCATAGGCTCTTCATCATGTAAGATGTGGCGAACCCACCACTCTCGAGCCTGTCTTAAGATCTCGAGTCCCAGCGATTCATCAAAATCAATTGTGTAGGTTCTAAAATCTGAGGTAGAAAGTAAGCAGCTTAGTTTTGTTGTATAAATTCCAGTTAAAAGCATGTAAGTGTGAACTTGTAACAGGTATGAGTCAGGGATTTGACTATCAGCCTGTACGAGGTTATGAGCCTCGTCATAGACATCACCTTTGCCCCACAGCATGATTGCACGACCGTCTTCGTCAATATCATCAGTTGCGGTGTTGCCTCTAGTAGTCTTACCTTCCCAGATAGCTACAGCTTTAGTCTGATCTGCAGGATCAAGCACAATGCGGTCAGGTGAACCTACTAGATAAGGAATTTGAGATATCTGCAATCCATCACATAGAACAAGCTTTTGACCTGAAACTTCCTCATACTCTTTAGCAATTACTGGCTCTAAAATCTGTCCCCAGTGAGTAGCAGCATTACCACTCCATGGCTGTACACGACCTGTCTTTTCAAGCCATAACTGATGAGGGGTTGTGTACTTATTTAACCCCATGAGAGTGCCAATATCAGAACCGCCAAGTGATTCCTGTCTGCGATACTGCCACAGCTGATAAGGTGTCATACCTGGCTTAATTGAAGCTTCAATACGTGCCACACGTTGCTGATGCAAATTCAAATCATCAGGTGTTAAAGAAAATTTGTTAAAATCAATCACTGAAAAATCTCCTTAAAAAAGCAAACCATCAATCAGAGCAAAAAAGTTTTCAGCTCCAAAAAATGCAAGAACAACAAGTAGGGCAATCACAAAGCCTAAAAGGTGCGCTCTTAAAACTGAAAACTCCTTCATAGTGTTGTCTCCAATAAAATGTATTTAATTTGAAATTAAGTTCACTTTATTTATAGATTAAGATTTTTTAATAATTAGTCAAGAAATAATTAAGTATATTTAATTAAAAATTAAAAATAATTTATTATCCTTTTGAAAAATCTTTGAATTTTGTTTACAAAATTTTTGATTTTTTTTTAGACAGGAGAAGAAAGAAGTGAGAATAAAAAAAAGTTGTCACCTAAGTAACAACCTTCTTAAATAGCTTAATGAATTGCTTTATACAGAGCCTGAGCGCTCTATTACTTTTCCAATGATGTGAATCAGTTGTGCTGCTTCTTCTAAAGTCAGCACTTCATCAGGATATATTGAATTATCTGAACGTATAGTTAGAGTTTTAAATGATTTAATCAGTCTTTTAATTCTTAGAGAATGATCAAATACGAGAGCATAGATTTGGTTGTTCTCAATATAATCTTTAGGCGTGCAGTCAACAGTGATGTAATCGCCATCATTGATGAGAGGAATCATAGAATCGCCAATGACTTTAAACCTTTTACAATTTTTAGGATTTATACCTCTATCTGAAAAGAATGAAGATCTAAAATAGGCTGGTACGCAATCTTGAATTTCTTCGTAAGTTGGTTCTTCAGCTTCACCAGCACCAAAGCAAATCTTATATTCAGGAATTTGAACGAAGCCTGCAGGAAGCTTATCTGAATCTGCGTTATCTAAAGAAATGATGTTAGGCTTAATCATATTGCCTTCGCCTGTGACAAGCCATTCGACGTTTACACCAAGAGCGTCTGCAATCTTTTGGGCGGCCATGGCATTGAGAGTTAAGATCTTTCCTGTTTTGTATTGACTAATTGCTGCAGTTGTTAGTCCTGTAAGAATACTTAATTCTTTTCCATTTATTTGAGCATAATCCATGGCGCTCTGAATTCTATTTTTTAATTCAGTCATAACAGCCTCTTTTAATTATCTTTCTAATATTTTTTCTATCGTCTTCACAATAAATTAACTTGAATTAAATTTTATAAATTTAATAACTTGCTTTCAAATTATGTTTGCTATATTCTAAATTAAGAACACTTAATTATTTACTAAGTACATTGAAGGAATGATTATGATGCTTAATTCAAAAAAGCTTTCTAAAAGTTCATCAAAAATGATTGTCGACGCTATAGGTAGAAAGCAATTATCTGAAATATGCGAAGTGTCTTTACCTGCTGTGACTTTATGGTCTAAAAAAGGAATGCCTTTCTATAGAGCACAATTTTTAATACTTAAATATCCTCGCTTAAAAATTTGGAAAGACATACCAGAAGAAATTGCTAAGTAAGAGGACTCCTATATGAATAATGAAGTTTATCCTGTCGTGATTCCTGACGCATTACTTCTTCCAGAGATTAAAAAGCTAAATGGTTGTGCCAAGTACATCCTCTTTAGAATTATTGGTCTTTCTAAACGCTGTGAGAATAAGCAGATCAGGATCTCTAATTCTCTTCTTAAGTATGAAATGGGCTATAACGCAGAAGCTGTTAGAAAATCTTTTCAAAGATTAGAAGCTCTTAAGTTAATTTCCATTGAAAGAAAAGATGGATGCAGACGCGTTATTAACGTGCTTTTTGATATTGAATCTCTAAAAATTCAGCATTGTTCAGAAGAAGATAAAACTGTACCACAAAACGACATAGTTAATAATAAAACTGTACCACAAAACGACACTCCAACAAAACGACACACCCAACAAAACGACATAGTTAGTACCACAAAACGACACAGTTCTGTACCACAAAACGACACACATAAGTATGAATATAAGAAAGAAGAGATAGATATATATAGGGAGAGTATTTATAAAAAAATTTTAAATGATCTATCTGAAGGATCAATTTCAAAAATCTTTATGCATGATCCTGCAACTGGTGATCAACTGGATTCATATATACCTTTCAACTATGACCCTAAAGAGGCTGTTGATAGTGAGGGTAACTGTCTCTTTACGCAAGAGCCTTTAGATCCTGAAGGTTATAACCTGGCTCAATGGATGGCCACCAACATTACGTACTTAGGAGAGCTGTGTCTTATGGGTAAGTATGGCGATGAGTGTTTCCCTATTTATGCTGAGTCACTACTTAAACGCTGGAACCCTAAGAAGGCGCCATTAGGTAAATTCCTGAATATTGCTGTTCCTAATGACTTTAAAGGCTTTAAACCTAGAGTTCTTGATTACGTTTCACAGTATTTGGGCGAACATATGGTTTCCCCAACTATAAAGAAAATCATTAAACAGCGTAACAGCCCTTCTAAGGTGCTTGAAGTTTTATTCAAAGACTACCCTCAGTATTTTAGTGCTGTTAAGCATGATATGGATTTTGGAAGGTATATCTATCGTCTCATGTACGAGGTTATAAAAAGTGATTGTGAAAACGTCTATACACCTTATGACTCTAACCGGGATTTTCCTACAGAGGAAGAAAGAGCGTTTGACTGGGGTCAGCAGTGGTTTGATGCGTGGTCAACTGATCCTCAATGCTTAAACAAAGAGGCTCAGGAAATAGCTTTGGGAATTAAACCATTGCATAAAGAATTATATGGTAAAGAGGTGATGTTTGATGCCTTCTTCGATTAGTTTGCCTTCCAACGAGGAGTTGGAACAGATATTAGGACACCTTGATGCAAATAACCGTGATACATGGGTAATGGTGTTTAATGCTCTGGGTAAAGATTACCCTAACAACGAAGCTGTTTTTAAGATTGCTCAGGCATGGGCATCTCATGCGTCTAACCGCAAAAAGGAAGACGAAAAACATGAGAGAAATGAGTTTTTTAAGAGTAATCATATTGCCGGTATTGGTGCTGTAATTACTGCAGCACAAGCAAATGGTTACAAGCGTGTAATTCAAAAAGAAGAGAAAGCAGAAACAGGAAAACTTAAGAATGTTGAGATTAAAAAAGAGCCTTCTGCTGTCACTAAACCACTAAATGAAAAAGACATAAGCGACTATGATAAATGCGCCTCAGAAGGCTCCTATATTATACGTGCCTTGCTGTATTCCTTTCAAGACGAGGAACGTCAGATCTTCCTGTCTGATTTGGGCTCTGATATCCATTTCTTTGTTCAGGAACAACAAAAGATTGTGGAGGCTGTCAGAAAGTTCTGCTATGCCCATAAATGGGACTACAAAACCTTTATCTCATGGGCAAAAGATGAGAGCATCAAAGAGAATGACATCAAGAAGATTATCAGTAAATCTACAGCATGTTCTTATGACGATGTTATTAAGCATTACAAGGATATGCGTGATATTGGCGTTCGTCTTATCATCGTTGAACGCGCTCAAAAACTTATTGAAGATGCCAGAGCTAAAAAGCCTATTGCAGAGTTAAAAGAGGCTGTAACTTCAATTGAACGTGATACCAGTTTAGAGCTTAAAAAAGACATTTTAAGAAAAAATGAAATTGCTCGTGCTGCTTCTCAAGAAGTTGCAGAACTATCAAATCCTGCAACTCGTAAAAAGCTGTATGTGACAACAGGGTATAAAGCCTTTGATGAGCGCTTTAACGGCTTTAGACGTGGTGAAACTTCTATCATCTGTGCTTACTCAGGTGTAGGTAAGACATGGTTAGGCTGTGAAATTGCAAGACGTACAGCTTTAGCTGGTCTTAAGGTTGCCATGTTCTCAGCTGAAATGAGCGCGCAGTCTATCTCATTCCGTATGATGTGCACCGACCAGAATATTACTCAGAAGCAGATTATGAACGGTTATCCCATTGATCAGAACATGAAGGCTTTTGAAAACACTATCTCTAAGAGCGGTTTAACTATCATGGCTGGTCGTGGAATGTCTATTTATGACGTTGAGAATGAGGCTAAACGCCTTGTGTACTCGGGTGGTCTTGATCTTTTAATTATTGATTACTTCCAAATATTGGAGATGAAATATAGAGGTGAGATGTGGGAGCGCAACAAGGCCATGATGCAACGCTTAGTAAGGCTGTCTGAACAGAACAATCTTGCAACTCTTGCATTCGTGCAGTTAAGCCGTCCTGTTTCTAAAAAGAACGGTCAAAGTTCCAAACCAACCATGTATGACATTGCCGGCGGTTCAGGTATTGTTCATGATGTAGCTCTGTCTCTAATCATGATCCCTGAAACAAATAACGGCACCAAAGATATAACTCGCTTTCAGATTGATATTGCTAAAAGCCGTTACTGTCAGGCTGGTGAAAATGAATTTACAGCAATTAGAACTGCTGGAGGCGGTTTTAATATCATCAAAAACACTGAACCTACAGTATTGATTAACCGCGGTGTTTCAATGCAGCCAAATACCAGCAATGTAAACCTGCTTCACAAAGTACCGCTTCAGAGATAGGAGGTAATGCAATGATTTATATGAAAGACATCATGATCAATGAGCCTGGAATTGATGAAATCTCAGGGGAACTTATCACTAAGCAAAGGCCAATGAATGAGCGTGACCTTACCTCTGCCCTTCACAAAACAGCTGATGGTTTAGCTTCAATTGGATGGACAGTGATTCCATCACATTTCAAAGCGCCTAGTTTAAGAAAATGGAAAGAACCATCAAAAGAACAGCTATTAGCATGGGCGCATGAAGATATTACCTCTGGGCGCTGTAATTCTCTTAATCTCAGATTAGCTGATTCTCATGTATGTGCTTTAGACTGTGACTTTTATGATGATGTAACTATGAAGAACTTTATGAACCTTCTAACTTCAGAAAAAATTCTTCCGGAGTTCTATACTGTTTGTGGTGGCAAAGGCGGAAAAATCTTTTTCAGAGTTAAGAATATTCCTGAAGGTAAGCCACTACCTCGCGTGTTAGGCCCTCAGCCATTAGTACCAAAGAAAAACGGCGCTCTAGTTAAGTATGCTCTGGAACTGAAGTCTGATGTTGCTACAGTCTTTGGTGCTTACTCAATACCAGGAACCCTATATTCAGAATATCCAGGAACTAAGTTTGTAATTTACTACAGACCTGAAGATCTGCCGGAAATTGATTATCTTGAACTGCAGCATATTGCAACCATGTACATTGCAACTCTAAAAAGCATGGCTGTTAAAAAATACATGCCTATTCCTTTAGCATGGGATGAGGAGATTGAGAAGTTAAAAAGCCTTATTGCCCTTGATGAGTTATGCAGCTTAGATCATCTGTATGAATACGATCTGTATGACATGATTATTGCTGCTGGTGATGAACATCTGCTTCCTGCAGTCATGATGTTTGATAACGTTCTTCCTGAAGAAAAAATAAAAGAAGTTGATGAGCGCTTTGTCAAAACAGTTCAATATATGCGCGATCTTGGTTATGACACAGACACCTTACGAGCATATGCAATTCAGGTTAACAGCTTTTATGCTGATTTTAAAAACTGGATGTTAACCTACTTGCAGAACTATGGCCAGAGCTATTCATACAGTGAAGGAGTTCAGTCTATTTTTACTAAATACAAGCTGATTAAGGACAGTGTGGACTATGGTGCTTATTGATTTGACCTTACCGCCTTCAGCTAATCAGAGACTGATACCATACGTTATCAATATGACACGCAGAATCATTGGAATAAAAGATTCTCCTAAATATCGTGACTGGATGGAGCTTGAAGCAAGAAAAATAAAGAATGAGATACAGAAGCCTTATGATGATCCGATTTATGTGTATATGGAAATAACTTTTCCTGATAAGCGCAAAAGAGATTTAGACAATATGGCCAAACCAGTATGTGATGTTCTGAAGCTTGCAGGAATTTATGAAGATGATTCCTTAATTGAGTTTCTGATCTGCAGGAGATTATCTCCTAATAAGAAACTGGCCGGAATTCGTGTGGGTGTCTGGGAAGTAAATGAGCATAATTCTTTGAAGAAATGGAGTTTGGAAAATGCTGACTAAAGAAATAAGAGAAGCTATTACTGCAGAGAGCTCTGCTGAATATATACGTTTGTTGCATAATTATGGAATCTGGTCACGCTATTTTGGATGTTCTGGTTATCCAGGACGCACTTCATCAAATCAGACTTATACCATTTCAGATGAATCTGCTATGATTATTGATAAGGCTTTCTGTGAATTAAAACAGAAACAGCCTAATCTATATAAACTGCTCAACATGTTTTATATCCAGTGTAAATCTCCTGATGAGATATTTCTGATTCTGAAAAAACAGAACAAAGAGCAGAAAATAAAAACACGTCATTGCTCAAACTATTTTAGATTTAATCCTGCTGTAGATACTGCTCTAAAGTATGTTACTACTCAGGCTATCTGTGATTTAATCAGAAGGGGTGAACAGTTGATTTTCAATCAGCTAAGGATCATGAATGAGGGTGTTTGAATTTGAAGGTAAGTGTTATCGCTCAATGCGCTTATTTTGTAAAGAGCGTGGTGTTTCTTATCAGAAGATGAGAAGACTCTGCAGACATTATATGCGCGCTCATAAAGATCCAACCATTGCAGCAAAATGGCTTCTGGGAATAGAACCGTTTAAAAGCAATGAACCAAAGACCTTTCTTTATGAGCAGGACTTGCTCAAGTCTGAGGAACGAAACTCTAAATTCAAAGACAAAATGTATCAGCAGTTTATTGATAATTTCTGACTTGTCCTAAGCTATCCTAACTTATATTTTCTTATCCTAATATATTGACATTTTTATTTTTTGTTGTAAGCTTTAATCAATTAAAGATTCAGACCTCGACATTAGTCCTCTCACTCTCAGAGAAGTGACGAAGTCGAGGTCTTATAGTATGTGGAATATTGTTTTATGGACAAAATCAGAACAGCTATTCTTGTAGATGGTGGATTTTACAGAAAAAGAGCAAAATCTTTATGGGGAGAAAAGTCTGCAAAAGAAAGAGCTAAAGAGCTTGAATCTTATTGTCATAAACATGTAGCTAATTCATATCTGTACAGAATTTTTTATTATGATTGTCCATGGCTTACAGATAATATTTTTAATCCTATTACAGGAAAGACTGTTAATTTCAGAAAGTCAGACGTATTTAAGTGGACAGAAGCTTTTTATGATGAATTAAAGCATAGAAGAAAGTTTGCTTTACGTATGGGAAGGTTATCTGAAGCTCCTCAGTATGTTTTGAAAGAGGATGTTTTAAAGAAACTCTTTAGAGGAGATAAAAAATTTTCTGAGTTAACTGAAGACGATTTAAGACTAAATGCAAAACAGAAGGGGGTTGATATGCGTATTGGCATTGACATTACTTCCTTGGCTCTAAAAAAACAAGTTGATCAGATTATCCTTATTGCTGGTGATAGTGATTTTGTTCCTGCTGCAAAATTAGCAAGAAGAGAAGGTATTGATTTTGTTCTTGATCCTCTCTGGCATCCTGTCGCAGATGATTTATTTGAGCATATTGATGGATTACAATCATTTAATAATCCAGGTAAAACAAACAAAGAAGCAAAACAAGATGTTTCACAAGGTACTGTGACAGCTTAAAATCGTTCTCGGGTGGCAAGGCGCCCGAAAATCGACTAGCTACACCACTTTTTATAATGCGGA
>SAMEA3663061__coassemble_528_pt1 | contig 12115 bp, 8 predicted proteins | sample SAMEA3663061__metabat2_low_PE_004 | metagenome-assembled genome bin SAMEA3663061 (sample SAMEA3663061) | pig gut metagenome | biome: pig gut; feature: pig-associated habitat; material: faeces | place: France | collected 2012
GGATTTACATAGTAAAAGAGATCCCTAAAAAAACTAGAGATCTCTTTGAGACTTTCAAAATTCCTTTTCCTAAGAAACAGATCAAAAATTAGTAATCTATGATCTGCAGAATTTAGGTTGTAAATAATAAAGTTATAGCTAGATGTTAAAAATATCTAACTGTTCTGAATCAGAACTATCTTTCCATGCCTTGTCAGCTTTAGCATCATCAGAACGCTGTTTTTCAATATTCTCAAAGTAGTCTTTTGCAGGTGGAACAATATACTCTCCTGTAAAGATTGAGGTATCAAACTTGGTTAAAGCAGGATTTTCCTCTGTTACAGATGCTTCAAGATCTTCTAACTTTTGATAGATAAGAGCATCTGCGCCAATTTCTTTGCAGATCTCTTCATTGTTTCTACCATAAGCAATAAGCTCTTTTGAGGTAGGCATATCAATACCATATATGTTTGGATAGCGGATCTCAGGAGATGCTGATGCAAAGAATACCTTGTTAGCACCAGCCTCACGAGCCATCTGAACAATCTGTAATGAAGTGGTACCACGTACGATTGAGTCATCAACTAAGAGTACGTTCTTACCTGCAAACTCAGCTGGAATTGGGTTTAGCTTATTACGTACAGACTTCTTACGCTGTTTCTGACCTGGCATAATAAAGGTTCTGCCAATATAGCGGTTCTTTACAAAGCCCTGACGGTATGGAACGCCTAATGATCTTGCGATCTGCACTGCAATATCAATTGAAGTATCAGGAATAGGAATTACCACATCAATCTTTAAATCCTGATGCTCTTTCTGGATCTGCTCGGCAAGCTTCGTGCCCATGCGGACTCTGGTTGCATATACAGATGCTCCATCGATAATGCTATCAGGACGAGCAAAATAAACATACTCAAAGATACATGACTGTAAATGAGGATCCTTAGCGCAAATTTTTGAATATAACTGACCATCTTTGGTGATAAGTAAAGCTTCACCAGGTTTTACATCACGAACTAGCTTAAAGCCACTGACATCTAAAGCAACACTCTCTGATGCTACCATGTATTCAGTCTTGCCATTCTCGTCTTTCTTCTCTCCTAGAACCATAGGTCTAATACCAAATGGATCACGGAAAGCGATTAGACCTACGCCTAAAACTAGGCAAACTACAGCATAACCACCTTTAATCTCATCATATACGCCGGAGATAGCTTTAAAAATGTCATCAGCAGTTGGTACATCACTATTGATTTGAGATATTTTCCAGGCAAGGATATTTAGAAGAATTTCAGAATCGGATTGGGTATTAACATGGCGGTGGGCTTTTTTACACTTTTCTTTTAACTCTTTAGAATTGATAAGGTTTCCGTTATGAGCCAGTGCAATTCCGTATGGAGAGTTTACATAGAAAGGCTGAGCTTCTGCTGCTGATGAAGAGCCTGCTGTAGGATAACGGTTATGGGCGATACCAATGTTTCCGCGCAGTCTTAACATATGTCTTTGCTGAAAGACTTCAGTTACCATACCGTTTGCTTTGCGCTGATGAAAATTGTCATCTTCATCTACGGTTACGATACCTGCAGCATCTTGTCCGCGGTGCTGTAACACCTGCAAAGAATTATAAAGTGATAAATTGACAGGAGAGGTTCCGACAATTCCAACAACACCACACATAGCTATAATGCTCCAGTTCCTGAGGTTCCCAAATAATTAAAGAACCATTCAACGATTACTTCAAGATGAGGTACAAAGATTGAATCTTTATACCAAGGATAATAGGTAATAAAAGAAAGAATATGGAGTTTAATTAGGATCTGTAATACTGCAAAGACAGCACTTACAATTAAAATTCCCCTAACCACTCCAAAGACCACACCTAAAAGTCTATCAAAGCTTGATAACCCGGCTTTCTTTACAAGTGAACTTATAGTACTTGCAACAAAACCTAAAACAATTAAGGTGACAATAAAAAGGACAATACTGGCGATTACTTTTCTAGTTAAATCGTCGTTTGAAAAGGTAATATATTCTGATAACTGTGGGTAAAACCGACTTGCAACTATAAAAGCTGCAATCCACGAAAGAATAGAAGAGGCTTCACGAATAAAGCCTCTAAAAATAGATGTTATGGCTGACAAGCCAATAACACCTACTATTACCCAATCAAGTGCTGATAGCATTACTTAGTCTCAGCTGAGATTACTTCTAAGCCACCTAAGTACTTGCGTAAAACCTTAGGTACGGTAACAGAACCATCAGCATTCTGATAGTTCTCAAGAACAGCAACTAAAGTACGACCTACTGCTAGACCTGAACCGTTTAGAGTATGAACTAACTCTACCTTGCCATCCTTACGACGTAAACGAGCCTGCATACGGCGAGCTTGGAAGTCTACACAATTAGAGCATGATGAAATCTCGCGGTAGCAGTTCTGTGCCGGTAACCAAACCTCAATGTCATAGGTCTTAGCAGAGCTAAAGCCCATATCACCAGTTGACAGAGCAACAACGTGATATGGGATCTCTAAAGCCTGTAGCACAGCTTCAGCATCATGAGTTAAGGTCTCTAAAGCCTGCCATGAGTCTTCTGGTTTAACAATCTGAACCATCTCAACCTTATCAAACTGATGCATACGGATTAAACCGCGGGTATCACGACCAGCTGAACCTGCCTCAGATCTGAAGCATGGAGTATGAGCTGTGATCTTAATTGGTAATTCCTGCTCAGGAATAATCTCACCACGAACCATGTTGGTTAATGGAACTTCAGCAGTTGGAATTAAGCAGAAATGATGATTTACACCATCGCCATCGCAGTCACCATCAAGATTGGTGTGGAACAAATCTTCAGCAAATTTAGGCATCTGACCTGTACCATATAATGAATCCATATTTACTAAGTATGGAGTGTAAATCTCGGTATAGCCCTGCTCATAATGCAAGTCTAACATTAACTGAACTAAAGCTCTGTGAAGTTTGCAGATAGGCCCCTTCATGAAAGCGAAACGTGCACCACTTACTTTACGTGCAGTTTCAAAATCTAACATGCCTAAGCCTTCACCAATAGCTACGTGATCTTTGATGTCAAAATCAAACTTACGTGGCTCTCCCCACTTTCTTACTTCAACATTGAAAGTATCATCAGCACCTAGTGGGCATGATGGATCTGGTAAATTAGGAACAGTAAGAGCGATGTCATTTAACTGCTTTAATACCTCATCCTGCTTCTGTTTCACTTCGGTCAATTCTTCACCGATCTTTGCTACCTGAGCTTTGATCTCAGATACATCCTGACCTGCCTTAATTGCCTGACCGATACTCTTTGAAAGTGAATTACGCTGAGCCTGTAATTCTTGAGTGCGAGTCATAGTCTCTTTACGTAATGACTCTAATTCATTGATCTTCTGAACATCTAATTTGTAGTTACGTGTTGCTAGGCGCTTCGCAGCCTCTTCAATATCAGCGCGTAAATATCTTGAATCAAGCATGGATAATTGCCATTTGTTAAAGTTAATAAAGAATTCTGTTTAATTGCTTTTATGCAATCAATAATACGCCGGTAATTTTAGCATACAGAGTGAAAATTTGTTCAAATAATATTAAGTGCGCCAAAGTTACTCATACTGTACTTTTTTACCTTTAAAGCCCTGAGGGTAGCGCTTGTCTTTTTCTAACTCATCTCTTTGTCTTAGATATTCTTCTTTTTTAGATAAGTTAAGTTCAAAGCCTCTGTCAGATGGATGATAGTACACTGTGCCTGTTAGTTCTTCAGGGAAGAAACTCTCCCCTGCTGCATATGCTCCATGATAATCGTGAGCATAACGGTAGGTTGCTTTATACCCTAATCTTTCCATAAGCTTAGTAGGTGCATTTCTGAGATAAATCGGTACATCAAGCTCTCCATTTTGTTTTGCATCTTCGCGAGCTTTATGGAAGGCTTCATATAAATGGTTACTCTTAGGAGCTAAAGCACAATATACAGTAGCCTCAGCAATCGCTCTCTCACCTTCATAAGCACCTATTCTGTCAAAGATATCCCAAGCATTAAGGCATACTGTCATAGCTCTAGGATCTGCAAGACCAATATCCTCGGTTGCGATCGCTAATAAACGTCTTGCCACATACAGAGGATCCCCTCCCGCCTCTAAAATACGTGAATACCAGTACAAGGCTGCATCAGGTGCGCTGCCGCGCACTGATTTATGGAAGGCTGAAATTAACTCGTAATAGGCATCACCGCCTTTATCATAATTTATGAGTTTTCGACCTGCTACAGCTCCTACCATAGCAAGGGTTAAAATTTTGCCACCTGTTTTTACGGGAGAAGCTAAATCTGATGCCATCTCTAATATATTTAACAGGTATCTAGCATCTCCTGCAGCTAAATCAATAATGGCTTTTTCTACACCGTCTGCTAAATGGATGTTTTCTTTTAAAAGACCGCGATCTGAGTTTAAGGCATTATAAAGTAAGGTCCTAGACTCATCTTCAGAGAGTTTTTGCAATACATACACTCTAGCTCGAGATAAGAGAGCAGAATTTAAACTAAAAGATGGGTTCTCTGTTGTAGCACCAATAAAAGTAATAGTGCCATTTTCAATATGAGGTAAAAAGGCATCTTGCTGAGATTTGTTAAAACGATGAACCTCATCGACAAATAAAAGTGTTTTAACGCCACTTCTTTTGCGCAATAAAGCTCTATCTACAGCTTCACGTATATCCTTTACACCTGAGGTTACAGCAGGTATTTGCTCAAAATGCGCGTTACAGGCTTTTGCAAAGAGCAATGCTAAGGTAGTTTTTCCAACTCCAGGAGGTCCCCAGAGGATCATTGAATAGCATTGACCTTTATTTAAGATAGTTCTTAAAGGTCTGCCTTCACCTAAAAGATGTGATTGACCTACATACTCTTCTAAAGTTTTAGGTCTCATTCTTGAGGCTAAAGGAGCAAACTCGTCGTTTAGCTCCTTATCTAATTGTTCATTGGCTTTATGATCTGCTTTTTCCTGATCAAATTGACTGAACAGATCAGTTTGACTTTCGTTCATCATCTATCTGAGCATCCTCAGGAATTTTGTACTCAAATGAGCTGTCAGACACTTGGGTCTTTACTTGAGATAAAGTGTAGCGATTGGTATTACCATCTTTTAACTGTACATATAAATCAGATACTAAATCACCTTGAAACTCTAGCTTAATTGACACAACCTGACCAGGATTTTTAGCTTTTAGAACATAGCTATTGCCACCTTTTGCAACCTCATACTGTCCCCACACAGATTCACTCTTTGTGGTTAATAGCATGAATGGTGAGGAGTAAAGCTCCTGTTTATCAAAAATGCTTACCTGGTTTACAAAAGGATCATAGAAATAAACAGTGTTTCCTTTGGTAAATAGAACCTGTTCATCAGGACTTGTAGTATGCAACATGAACTTATCAGGTTTCTTTAGAGAAAGTCTTCCAGATGACTTAGACACTAAAGAGCCATCTTTTCTGGTAACAGTTTGAGAAAAAGTTGAACTCAAAGCATTTAAAGTTGAGAGTTTTGACTGTAACTCTTCTTTTGTATCAGCACTTGCCTGAAAAGACACAGAAACTAAAAAAGCAACAATTACAGCTTTTACGAATGCTACTTTCACACCCTTTAAACTAGTTACTAATCTCATGAAAATTACCTTTTATGTAAACAGACTTCTTTACACTAAAATAAGATAGAAGACTGTGTTCTTATCCTGTTACTGAATTAAAAAGCCCTTATCATCAATGATTTGTTGAGCCTGCATCTGGCGGTGAATTTTACGTGCTCTGTTATAGCCAAAACCAAAAGCAGTTTGTAGTTCTGATACAGAGAGTCTCTTGTTTGATGAGCAATATGATCTTGCATATTCAACTACCTGATCAAACTTAGCATCTAGTTGTTGTGCTGAACCATCACTATCTTCACTCTCAACGCTTTCCTCTTCCTCACTTTCAGTAATGCCCTCAACATATTCAGGCTCACCTGCCTGCTGTATCCATGAGGATACAACCTTTTCAACATCCTGATTGCTTGTAAATGGACCTTGTGCGCGGAACATCTGAGAGCGGTTTAACTGCTGATACTTAACTAACATATCACCATTACCTAAAAGTTTTTCAGCACCTGTCTCATCTAAAACAATTCTTGATTCCATTGAGTTTTGAACGGTATAAGCAATGTGAGATGGCATATTTGCTTTAATCGCACCGGTTACAATATCTGCTCTTGGAGTTTGTGTTGCTAAGATTAAATGGATACCAGCCGCTCTTGCCTTTGCTGTTAATCTTGCAATTAAAGCTTCTGGAGTGTTGCCGTCTTTTTTTCTAGTTACACTAGCTACTGCCATTAAGTCAGCAAACTCGTCGATTACTAAAACAATATATGGAACTGGCTTTAGCTCTGGAGGAATACCAATTGTGTTTTCACACCACATAGGATCATAAACTTTCTCACCTAAGAGATTCTTTTCTTTGATGAAATCATTTAACTGTGAAATTTTTGATAAATTCATCAAGGATAAAAGTTTATAACGACGCTCCATTTCCTTAATCAACCATGCTAATGAAGCTACAGTTGAATCAGGATCAGTAATAATTGGAGTTAATAGGTGAGGTAAATTCTGGTATTGAGAGAACTCAACAGTCTTAGGATCAACCATGATAAGACGTAACTCAGCGGGTGATCTTGCAAAGAGCAATGATACTAGCATTGAGTTTAAACCTGCTGACTTACCAGAACCTGTGGTACCTGCAATCAGTAGATGAGGAGCATCTGCAAGATCAGCTATAACAGGAATACCTACAGTGTCTACACCTAAACACATTGGCAGTTTTGCTTTCGAGTGTACAAATTCCTCTGAATCGATAATGTCACCTAAACGGATCATTTGGCGCTTATCATTTGGAACTTCAATACCAACATATGGAGTACCAGGTACCACCTCGATGATGTTGATGTTTTGACTCATTAGACTTCGCTGCATATCAGTTTCTAAGTTTACGATGGTCTTAGACTTGGTACCTGCTTCAAGGCTAATATCATATCTTGTAATAACAGGACCTGATACGGTCTGTTCAACTTTTGCTTTAACACCAAAGTCACTCATAAACTTATCAATACGAGCTGATTTTTCTGAAATTTCTTCAGCTGATACCTGTTCTTGAGACTGTGACTGCTCTAATAAATCAAATGAAGGTCTCCATTTGCCATAAATTTTTGAAGGAGATGTTTCTGTTGCCTTTGCATAAGAGACTGTAGCTTTAGAGGCTCCGTTTGTGTTTGAGCCTTTAATTTCAATCTTATTTGAAATGTTATTTGGTCTAAAAGTATTCATAGACTCAAACGGAGGTTTAGACTCATATCTGGAACCATCCATGACATTAGCAGGAGTATTTGAAGAAACACTGTTCACTCTTTCACTTGAACTAATCTCAGGGTTAATATTCATTACAGATGCACTGTTTTGAGTATTAGCAGAATAGCCTGATTCAATAACTGAGTTCAAAGCGCTGTTCTCTTTTTCTGGCAATGGAGCGTATGGATTAAACATAGGCTCTGTAGCTTGAGTCTGTTGCTGTGAAGATTGTGTTAGTGCACCTGTCTGCTGAGCATGTAAAGCTTCAGTTAATAACTTGTCATCACCTGACTTGTTATCTTCAGCAACATTTTGATTAGCGCTAGTAGCTATACTCTGACTTACTCCCTGATATGGGGTAACTAATGGTTCCTGATTTACCTTATTTTCAGATGAAGATGTGTTTTCATTATTAACTTTTGAGCTATTTACATGAGAGTTACTATCTGCTGAAGCAGTTGCTACATTACTCTGTGAAGTTAAAACTCCTCTTGCCACCTTTGAATACTGTTCATAACTTGAATCTGACTCTTTAATTGGTTGAGTGTCAGCAATAGAAAGCTTTTCATCACTCTCATCAGATGAAGGCACAAAAGCTGAACTTAAGTTTTCAACTTCAATTTTTGAACTATCTTGAGACTTGGTAAGATCAGTAAAGTTAATTACGTTTTCTGAAATTTCACCTTGGCTTGGTAACATTGAACTTGTTGTAGTAGCTTCACCATAGGCTTTATTATTCTCTGATAAAGTAGGAGCTCTGGTAATTACAGATGAAGGCTGTGAGTATTCGCCACTTACAGATGAACCATCAGAACTAATGTTAACCTTAGGCTCATTATTAGGTACATTTACTGTTGGTATGGTGGTGGTTCTGGTAATTACAGTGCTTACCTCAGAACGACGAGAAGGATTACCTACAACTTCAGTTGGAGGAAGGTGATCAGCTCCTGCCTTATAAACAATAGTTGAAGCTTTGGGCTCTGCTGCACTGCTGTAGTCAGCTCCATAACCTTTGCTGTAACTTGAACTCTGATTATCACTATTATCTTCTAGTCTTGTAATGATAGTCTTTTTAACTGTGTTATGAACCACTGGTTCTTGTACATTTCTGCTATCTTTAATAATAGTCTTAGTTGAACCATCATCGTAATTTTGATTAGATGAAGGAGCTACATTTGGAGCGTTTACTCCTGAAATGTAGGTAGATGGACCTGAATTTGCATCCTCAGATGTATTATCAAATCCATAAGAATTTGAGTATGTGCTAGATGTTGAGCTAGTTGACGCATCTGATGATTTCTTATACTCAGGAACCTGAACGCCAGGAGTAATATAAGGGCTAGACTCTTCTTGAGCTCCCCAGTCCTTATGAGAAGTCGAATTCTGTGTTAGTGCATTATTATCAGCAGAAAAGCTTCCAATTGAACCAAATTCAGGTTCAATTCTCTTCACTTCAGGTTCTCGTCTATGAGCAACAGCGGAACGGGTTCTATTGTGACGAGGCTTTTCAATTGATGACTGCTCATTATTTGTACTTGGGAAGATCTTTTTCTTTTCACCAAAGGCTGGAAGTGAACCTGATGAAAAAGAAGTACTTTTGAAAAGATCGCTAGTTGTATTCTCTTCTTCTTTTTTCTTTGTGGAAAAATCAAGATTGGTTTGGAACGGCTCTTTTAACTCTCCGTTTTTAGTGTCAAGCTTGATATTGCCATACAAAACGCTGTCATCTTCTTGAGTATTAATTTGAGGCTCTTGTTTTTCGTTCTTATTGTTGTCTTGCTTTTTATCTTTATCGAAGAAGCCAAATATAAAATTACCGATCTTGTCAAAGTACCAAAAAGGACCTTTTGAGGTAAAGAGGAAAAGGCCTAGTAATGTAACTAAAGCAGGTAAAAGTTTTCCTATTGGGAATGGCAATGAGTCAAACATGCTCATAAAGAAATAGCCTAAAAAGCCACCTAAACTAGTTTCAGTATCTACAACCAATCCTGAAAATAATGAGCACAGACCAATTACAAGTATGTTAAAACCTAAGATAAACAGACCTATTACAAAGAAGTCTATTTCTTTTAGAGCAATCTTTTTGATAAAGAGTTTGTAACCTATAAATACAAATACCAAAGGAAACAGAAAAGTAACATTTCCAAAGTAATTAAACACATTTTCCATAAAGGAACTTTGTGCTGTTGTTACTATTCCTTCTGAGGTTTCATTAGTCAGTAGCTCTCCACTCATAGCCTTGTGGAGATTATTACGGAATGAAATTAAAACAAAAATGCAGATCAAACTTGCAAGACAAACCGCGCCAAACAATACCTTTCTAACAAGGCTGATACTACTGTGATGTGCCGCTCCCTGAGTTGGGCGAAATTGCATTTGAATCCTCCGCTAATTCTTTGTTCTTTATCAAAATTTTTATTATTTTTATAGGTTTACTTGCTTATATATTTCTTGCTGTAAAAATCTCGATAATGTTAGCACCATTCATGCATTCAATCAATTTTATCAACTGGCAATTTTAGTTCTGATTTTCCTTAATAACTTTACAAAAATTGATTACAATAGCGGCATTAACTAAAGAGAGAAAATCATGATCAATATTGTTCTATACCAGCCAGAAATGCCTTCAAATGCGGGCAACATTATTAGACTAAGCGTAAACTGCGGTGCAAGGCTTCATTTTGTAGGTCCACTAGGCTTCTATCTTGATAATGAAAGACTGATGAGAGCTGGTCTTGATTACCATGAGCTGTGCAACCTTACAGTTCATGTCAACTTTCAGCAATTCCTAGAAAAAGAAAAACCAAAGCGTTTAATTGCTTCTACCTCTAAAGCACACCACTCACATGTTTCTTTTAAGTTTGAAGATGGTGACTATGTGATCTTCGGTAGAGAAAAAGAAGGACTGTCTGATGAGGTGTATAAGGTTATACCTAATGATCTGAGAATTAAGATCCCTATGGCACCAAACAGTCGCTGTCTTAACCTCTCAAACTCTGTTGCAGTTGTTGCCTATGAGGCATGGAGACAACTAGGATTTAAGGACGCATTAATTTAAAAAATTTAGCTATTTTTCTGTTATTATATCGGCCGTCAAAACTGCATTAAAAATAATAGAGTAAAGCTGTGCTAATAAACTCTGTATAAAACAAACTTTGCAGAGTTTTATTCAGCAATCTTTTTAAGATAAAAGAGGATACTTCATTGCTAGATTTCTTAGTGGGATTTTTTGGTAGTTACGGCTATGCGGCCGTTTTTGCATGTCTTGTTTTATGCGGATTAGGCGTACCTGTACCAGAAGATATCACCTTAGTTTCAGGCGGTGTAATTTCAGGTCTTGATCTTGCTAATCCTCATATCATGTTAGTTGTAGGTCTCATTGGTGTACTATTTGGTGATAGCACCATGTTCCTAGCAGGCAGGATCTTTGGTTACCGTATTCAAAAGATTAAGACCTTCAGAAAGATTGTTACTCCTCAAAGATTCTCTCAAATTCAACGTAAATTTAAACAATATGGCTTAGGCTTACTGTTTGTAGCTCGTTTTCTTCCTGGTTTAAGATCCCCTATTTACCTAGTAGCCGGTATGAGCCATCGTATCTCATACGTAACCTTCATTATTATGGATGGTTTAGCAGCACTTATCTCTGTTCCTGTTTGGATCTATTTAGGATTCTTCTTTGCTGACAATCTTGATACCCTCATGACTTATGTTCACGATGTACAAAAAGCAATCTATTTAGTTTTAGGCTTATTAGTTATCGTGGTTGTATTTGTAATTCTAAAAAAGAAGTTCCACTCAAAAATGAATCAAGTTGCATCAGATACTGATGACAAGGACAACAAGATCTAAGCTAATAGGTTGACCTTTTAGTGAGGTCAATCATTCTCATCTTTTCTTCAAAAATGACAAAATATGTCAGTATCTTGCGGTTCTGCTGTTATAAATAATGTATATTTATAACTGAAAGATAAAAGAGCAGAGTCAAACCTAAAACACGATCGAATAATGAGCAACAAACAATTCTTAGAATTACCTTACGGAAAGGATGACTTTCCTCTATTAAGAGAAGGAAACTGTTACTTCGTCGACAAGACTCCTTATCTTAAGACAGTATTTACAGATCAATCTGCTGTAATGTTATTTACCCGTCCAAGACGTTTTGGTAAGACTCTGCTCATAAGCATGTTTGACTCATTTTTGAAAATCAATCCTGAAAAACCATTTGATAACTCAAAACAACTAGAGCTTTTTAAAGGTACTAAGATATTAGAAGACAAAGAATTCTGTGATAAGTTCATGGGACAGTGTCCTGTTATTGCCATTACTTTAAAAAAAGTAGAAGGTACAAATTTTAATGAATTATATGAGAGTTTTGCCTCAGCTGTATATGATGTTGCTTTAAGATACAGCTATCTAAAGAATAGTAATAAATTAGATAAATCCGATAAAGAAGAGTTAGAACACTTAACCACCAAAGATTACTTACTTAATATCGAAAATCAGCAAACTGTAAAAGATGCTTTAAGGACTATATCAGGACTCTTATATAAAGAATATGGAAGACGTGCCATTCTTTTAATAGATGAGTACGATGTACCACTAGCAACAGCTTCATACCGCGATAGAGTAAACAAAGTTCTATATAAGAACAGACCTGACTTTGTGGCAGACTGCCATGAAAAGATGGTTACCTTTATGAAAGGCTTTTTTGATTTATTAAAAACAACTCCTGGTAATGAAGGTGCTATTAGTAAAGC
>SAMEA3663061__coassemble_1419_pt1 | contig 6014 bp, 5 predicted proteins | sample SAMEA3663061__metabat2_low_PE_004 | metagenome-assembled genome bin SAMEA3663061 (sample SAMEA3663061) | pig gut metagenome | biome: pig gut; feature: pig-associated habitat; material: faeces | place: France | collected 2012
TATATTGAAGACATATAAAAAACTGTTACGGACTTCTCTCTTTACTTCGGTATAGAAGATCACTGACAGATCATTACATTAGTCTGAATATTGTTTTTTTTCTGAACACGATAACTAATCACGATTTAATTCACTTCTTATATCTTTAACTTTTCTAGTAGAAGTTCAAATAGATTTTTCTTTTAATAAAACGTGTAAATTTTTAAATTTGTATTTAATAAAACGTGATATATTTAGTCATATCTTTTTTTTAAACGTGATTTATCTATGTTCAGAAAAATTGAAAATAAGCTTGTAGCTTGGAAAGAATCAACTAAGAAAAAGGCATTGCTGATTACTGGAGCAAGGCAGATCGGCAAGACTTATATTATTAGAGAATTTGCAAAGAAGTACTATGAGCATTTCATTGAGATAAACTTCATTACTCAACCGTCAGCTAACGCCATTTTCGATGGAGATCTTGATGCCAAAACAGTAATGATGAATTTATCTGCATTCTTAAGAGATGAACTTGTACCTTATAAGACATTAATCTTTTTTGATGAGATTCAAGAATGCCCTAATGCTAGAACTGCAATTAAGTTTTTAGTTGAAGATGGGCAATTTGATTTTATTGAGTCAGGATCTTTACTTGGTGTAAGTTATAAAGCAGTACCCTCATATCCTGTTGGTTTTGAAGAAACTTTTCAAATGTACCCAATGGATTTTGAGGAGTTTTGTATAGCAACTGGTGTTAAGAAAGATACTTTATCTTACCTTAAAGAGTGCTATGAAAAAGGAGTTGCACCTTCTGAGCTTATTCACAATAAAATGCAGGATCTGTTCAAATACTACATTATTGTAGGTGGTATGCCAGAAGTTGTATCAACATTTATAGAATCACATGATATAGGTAAGGTAATTAATAAACAAAAAGACATCATAGCCTTATACAGACAAGACATTAGTAAATACTCAAAAAATGACAAAGCAAAAATTACTAATGTTTTTGACAGGATCCCTTCAGAACTAGAAGCTAAAACCAGACGATTTAATCTGGCAAGCATTGATAAGAATGCACGCCTACGTGAATATGAAGATGCATTTGTTTGGTTAAAAGATGCAGGTGTTGCGCTACCTTGCTATAACCTTAATGAGATCAAAATTCCACTTAAAATCAATGAACAAAGCAGACTCTTTAAGTTATTTCTTTGTGACACAGGCTTATTGTGCGCAATGTGCCTTGAAAATGTTCAATTTGAGATCTTAAAAGGCAATCTCTCCATAAATATGGGAGGAATTTTAGAGAATGTTTTTGCGCAGCTACTTGCTGCAAATAGATTTTCATTGCGTTACTACAATAAACAGAAGATAGGAGAAGTCGATTTTGTAATACAGAAAGGCTCTGAAATTCTACCTATTGAGATCAAATCAGGAAAAAGCTATAAACAGCATGCAGCACTTGATAACGTAATAAAGGTAACTGAGTGGAAATTAAGTAAAGCACTAGTTTTCTGTCAAGATAACTTATCTAAAGAACATAAGATAACTTACCTACCATGGTATATGGTGATGTTTCTTGTACAAGATGCTATTGGTGAGTCATTAAAAGTAGAACTAGATGTTGATTTTTAGATTGAGAAAAGTCATATTTAAAGATTAACGCAAAAGAGCGGCAATGCCGCTCTTTATTAGATAAGTTTATACTTAGTGTTAACTATTACCACCAAGCTTCAGCCTGTGCACCGAAGATAAACTGGTTGGTCTTCTTGTGGCTGTAGCCGAATCTTTCATCAGTTGCTGATGAAACAGTGTAGTCAGCATTGCCATACTGACCTAAAGTACCCTGATCGTTGCCACCCTTTAAGTATGAAACGTAGAAACGTAACTCAGGACGTGACCAGAAGTTGCCTGCATCAGGAGTTAATGCATAAGCTAAAGTTACCTTCTTAGCCTGTACGTTTGAAGTATTTTCTGTTACATAGTTGATGTCATTTACAGAAGCCTTAGCCCAATGAGTAGTTGACTCAGTGTAGAAACCAGCCTCTAATAACAATCTTGTCATCTTGGTTAGCTTGTAGTATGGACGAACAACTAACTGGAATGCTTTCTTATCCTTGAATGATGACTCTTTAACATTAGTTAAAGCACCATTTTCATAAGTTGCTAAACCATCACGACCACCAGCAAAGTGAGCACCGATTACGTGGAACATACCGAAGTTTTCAGTGAAGTGAGTCTCACCAAAGTTCATTAAGTTAATGCCCCATGCGCTATCTGCTAAACCTGACTGACCGTCACCTGCACCCCATCTCTGGAAGCCGAATACGTTCATACCAGCCTGTGGACCATACTGATACTGTAATACTGTCTTATTCCAACCTAATGAGTAACCCTGATTTAACTCAATCATTAAGTTATTGGTACCCTTAGTTTCTGCGGTATACCATGAGTTATCAGAATCTTTCCTAGGTAACATGTAGGTATTACGGATTTCCATGTTAGCACCGTCCCAAACAGGGAAATCGTACTCAACATCGAAGAAATGTAATGCAACTTTGCTTGGTTTACCTGTTACTTTGTAAACATTTTTATCAAAGTCTTCATGATAGTCTAAGCCGTCATCATTACGTAACCAAGCTACAGATAACTTACCTGAACCTAAGGCTACATTCTCAATACCAGCACCGTTACCTGAAACATCATGATAGTACTTATCAGTGATATGAATGTCTTCACGACGATAGAATCTCTTACCAATCCAAACTGAAGCATCTTTATCCCAGTCCATGATGCCCTTTACTGAAGCATAGAACTGACGTAAAGCACCACAATCACCTAATGAAACCCAGTCACCCTGATAACCATCATGTGAAACTGCTAACATGGTATTTACAGACCAAACTGTATCATCTACCTTAGCAACATCAGCACCTAAAAAGATTTCACCATAGGTATCAGACTCAGCACCTAAACGACCAGCAGTCTTACCAAAATTGTTTTTAAGATGCTCTGAAGCTACACCAGAACGGAAGTAACCACCAAAATAAGCATTTGGAGTATAGTCAGCCTGAGCAGGCATTGCAAAAGCAGCAGCTAAAACAGCAGCTGCCAGAAGATTAACTTTTTTCATTTTTTACATCCCATAATAAAGCTCCTAAAGCGTGGAGCTGAGGTAATTTTGGTGTGAAGAAAAAAGTAAAAAATAAGGACAGAGAATGGTGTTGGTGCGTTTTTTGGGGGGAGGTAAAAAAGGAAGAACAGAGCAGAACTTTACCGCTGCCGCATTGCTCACAGGTCGCGCCTCAATCCAGGCTTAAAGTTCATAAAAAGCGCTCAAAACCGCCCTCAGAGCAAGGGCCTGCGGCCCTTTTCCACCCCTTCCTCGTTCCCCACCTCTCCACACACCCCACCCATACCGAAGTTCCCTAAAAGAGGTATATTGAAGACATATAAAAAACTGTTACGGACTTCTCTCTTTACTTCGGTATAGAAGATTTTTGTTGATTGGTACTATGGGAATGGTATTGATAAATACCCTGTATTAAATAGAGATTTAGATAGACAATACAGGCTACGAATGATAGATATGAATTATTCAATGGCTAAGGTGTAACCTGTTTTGAAGAATTTACTTTTTTCAAGTGCAATTACGCCTTCTTTATCTTTAAAATCTCCATCAAAATCAGCATAGTCAGCATGACCATACCATGGTTCTACACAAACAAATGGAGCTCCACCTTTTCTGGTGACCGAATTCCCATATAAGGATAGCCTGGTGCAGATAGTGTAATAGCTTTCTTGCTCTTTGTAGATCTTAATGTAATGCTCCCAGTCTTTAAGTTATCAAAAACATGAACTCCATCTTTAAAGATGTCATAACTTAAATACATCTTATCTGAATCAAGATCTTTTTCATGATCATGTAAGAACAGAAGATCTGCATCTGTCTTAATGTTCTCACAGTGTTCTTCACCATGAAAATCTAGGTAGCAATCAGAGAAATTCTCTCCTGCTACAATTGGGCTACGTAGTGCTGAGTGCGCACCGATTGAGAAGTTAATCTCTCTGTCATCAAGATTATCAATCTCTCCAGGTTACATTAACACTCCTACTGGTTAAGACGTATGAAACGGTTAACTCAAATTTATATGGATATACTTTTAGAGTTTCATCTGAATATCTTAGTTTTAACGATACGGAATCAGTTGCCTTATTTACTAATTCAAACTCGCTGATACGACCTAGACCATGTTGAGGAAGTTCATAAACCTTACCATCAACCTTATATTTACCGTTCTTTACTTTTCCGACAATAGGAAAAAGAATTGGTGAACAGTATTTCCACCATGACGGATCACCATTTCATAAATAATCAGTACCTTACTTTTATCTCTTGTAAAAGGAGTAATTCAGCACCTTTACTTCTTACCATGCGCTTAAGATCATTATTTTCTAACTCGATATCCATTCAAACTCCAATGTTTATCGTAAAGATACGAATATTATGACATAAAAAATGAAAAGTGAATGAATCTCAAAAATAGAAAAGGCAGAAGATCAATCAATCTTCTGCCTTAAATATCGTTAAGAGATTGAATCTCTTAAATCACAAGATGATTACCACCAAGCTTCTGCCATTACACCGAATAAGAAGTCGTGATTGTTGCTACCACTATATGACTTCTTGTAGCCGTTAGCAAACTCTACAGTACCACCTGTAGAACCATAGGTTGAGTAATCCTGACCATATTCATTTCCGTGAACATATGAAGCATAAATACGGAACTCAGGACGTGACCAGAAGTTTGAAGCATCAGGAGTAATAGCATATGCTAAAGTATACTTCTGACCCTGACCTGTTGTGGTATCTGAACCAGCCCATCCATCAACACCGTCTTTGGTTGATAGTTTCTTTGTAGATTCAACATAGAAACCTGCTTCAGCATACAGTCTTGTCATCTTGGTTAGCTGTAAGTATGGACGAACAACCAACTGGAATGCCTTATCAGACTGCTTGTTATAATCATGGCTACCATCCCAACCTAAATGATCATAATTATTATCAAAACCACCAGCCTTGGTTGCATAGATTACGTGGAAGAAACCAAAGGTATCAGTGATCTTGGTGTCACCGAAGTTGTATAAAGACCAGCGGTATGCTGTATTAGATGCACCAGAACGGTCTAACCACTGATCATTACCAAATACACCATAGTTAGCATTAGTGCCATGAGCATACTTAACAACAGTCTTGTTCCAGCCTGTTGATAATCCCTGATTTAAAGCTACGTAGTAGGCCTGAGCTCCCTTATAGGTGTCTTTTGCATGCTGATACTGCTTAACACCTTCATTTGTATCACGTGTTGGAACATAGAAAGTTGCTCTTAAATCAAAGCTTGCGCCATCCCATGCTGGGATAATGTAACGAACATCACCAATATTAACAGAAGCTAAATTTGATAGTTTAGCACCATCGGTATGAACTACACTGCTATCCCACTTATAATCAGCTGTATCATCACGGCGGAACCAAGCTACAGATGCTTTACCTGGACCTACCTGGAAGTTCTCTACACCAGCACCCATACCTGAATTATTGTACCAGTAAACATCAGTAATGTTGATGTCTTCACGATAGAAACGCTTTCCGGCCCAAATTGTTGCATCTTTATCCCAGTCTAAGAAACCTTTTACAGATAAGAAAGCTTCACGGTTTGCAAAGATTGTTTTCTCAGGATCACCTGATGATGTTGGCTACCAGTCACGGTTGTATGCTTCTTTCATTGTAAAGCGAGTCTGGAAAGACCAAACAGTATCATCTACTTTAGCAATATCAGTACCTAATACAACTTCACCGTAGGTATCATTTTCATAACCTAAACGACCAAATCTCTGAACCTGAGGATCATCTTTCATAGTGTGATGATTAGAAACACCAGAACGTATATAACCACCAAAATAAGCATTTGGAGTATAGTCAGCCTGAGCAGGCATTGCAAAAGCAGCAGCTAAAACAGCAGCTGCCAGAAGAT
>SAMEA3663061__coassemble_2173_pt1 | contig 4581 bp, 6 predicted proteins | sample SAMEA3663061__metabat2_low_PE_004 | metagenome-assembled genome bin SAMEA3663061 (sample SAMEA3663061) | pig gut metagenome | biome: pig gut; feature: pig-associated habitat; material: faeces | place: France | collected 2012
TCACATATATTTTAATATGGGATAATTAATTCCGCTAACTGATCCTTAGTTCAGACTTTGAAGTGAGCTTTGCATAGTCACTTCTATTTTTAAAAGCATCGGCCTTCTTTTTTAAATTGGCGATATATTCTGGAGTCATACTCATTTTTTATTCTCCTTAAATTGTCTATCTATATTTGCCTGAGAACACTGAAGATGTTCTTGATACTTCAAATGAATAATGAAGAATTTCAAAGTTAGGGAACCAATTCATATAGCTGCTAACGATTGATTCATTGATGTATAAGTACTCAAAAGGAGCTGTTTCAGTTTTTACAATGTCATATAGTGAAAACTCTTTTGAAGGATCAACTAATGATTCTTTAGTAAAGACAGCTCCTATCTTGAAGAGGTAATTCATAGCATCATTTATCACAGCTTCAGGCATCTGAAGCAGAGTAGATGCTAATTTAATAATTTGAATACGATTAACATAAAAGCCTTCACATTCAACTAAAGACTGATTAGCGCACTTTAGAAGTCCACTTAAGATGATCCATGCTGTATAGTTGTAATCAGCGTTCTTGTTATATCCAACCTCACCTTCTAGGTTGTCTTCAATAGTTAGATATGGCTTGTCAATGCTTATTCTCTTTGAAGGATCTATTTCAAAGATAGGAAGGCAGCATCCAGTGGAATGTCTCTTATTTAGAACAGCGTTAGCTCTTCCTAAAAAATCAAAAGTAAGAGTGAGCTCTTTCTTACTCTGTAAGCTTTCTGAAATCTTTTTGAATAAAGGAACTCTAATCTTTTTTAAAAGGTTGTTTTTATACTTGTCAGAGTAATACTTAAAATGAGCTTCGTTAAAGCCTGTAAATTTAGAACGTTTCTCTTCAGGTAGACTCTCATCAAGAATTAAGCCTGTAATGTAAGCCAGTACAATCTTTTCTAAAGGTCCTAAATTCTTAGATCTTAAGTTAGTTAAATAAAGCATTCCTACAAAGTTAAGTTTTAACTTAGGAAGCTTTGGCTTTTTTCTTAACTCGCTATTCTTCTGCGAGTTTTTAACTTCTTGAGCTAATGATGGTGTTTCAGTCTTCTGCTCTGGAACTTCATTAGTCTCTTTTTCTTTATTTTCAGCCATAATTTTTCCTCTTAAAGAACGATTGAGATAGGAGCTGCACAGCGCATCTCCCTTAGTGTTTGAATTTCGTTTAGATTCATGCCAGGAAGAGAAGCAGCCACATCAGTCATCCAAAAGTTTTTAATGATGGCCTTAGCTGTATTGCCATAAAGCTTTGATGCTTTTGCAAATACTGCTTTCTGCTCATCTGTAGATGTATCTTCTTTCTCTGGATTGATTTGACAGAGCATGGAAAAGAAGCAACGCTTCATCTCACTCCATGCAATATTTTGATTTGGCATTTCCCATATAGGCTTGCCATTAGCTTGTGCTTCTGCAATTCCAACGTGTTCTTTGATTGCAGCGTAATGAGTTGTTTCTTTAACGATGGCGTTACCATCAGCATCCAGTGCTACAGCAGCCTTTTCAAAAGATAGCTTTGAAGTATCAAGAACAATATCCAATTGCTGCCACTTTAGAATTAAGTCACTTGCTGAATTAAAAAGCTCTTGAGCGTTTTTACATTGGAAGTTAGTTGATGTGAGCTTATTAGGTAACATACCTAAAAAGCCCTTGCCTAGCTCCATATCTGGGTTATTTTCAGCAAGAGCTGAAAGTCTTGGAATTAGTCTTGCAATACCATCAATAGGCTCTTTGTTAAGCTCTAAAGGTGAGATTAGATGTGTTGCTACAGCAAGTCCTAAATTTGAACGAACATCAGGATTAGGATTAGTATCAATTACTACAAGATCAAAGTAAGGCTCTAAGCTGTTTATATTCTCACTAAAATAATATGCAACAAGTTCATGAAAATCATCGCCTTTCTTTTCAATGTCTGAAAGAGCATCATCAGCAGGAAAGCATACAAGATTTGAAGAACTTACAAGTTCAGGAATATGACTTTTGATTTTGCTAGAAAATGACTCAACAGGCTCTAACATGAAGCTTGATGCTGAAATATCAGAAATAGCACTATTTGAATTTACTTTGACAGTGTTTGAAGCACTGCCTTGCTGATCAAGATCTAAAACAGCCACTTTTAGTCCAAACTTAAAAGCACAATAAAAAGCAAATTGAACAGAAACTAGAGTTTTGCCAACACCGCCCTTCTCATTTGCTACAGTTAAAATCTTCATAAAAAACTCCTTTGATTAAATGTTTGCAATCACGTCACGAACAAGGCCTAAAGCGTTGTTGTTCTTTACTGAAATTTGTTTAAACTCGTTACCTATCATCATTGAGATCATTTCTGTTTTCTTGTCTAATTTGAGCTCAATATGTTCACCTGTAGCTACAGAGAGAAGATCTTCAAGCATTGGTATCAGGTTCTGTTTTCTTGTGTCATCTGACATACTTTGAGCAAAAGCAATCTTTTCATAAATATCCATAATTACCCCCTGTTTAGATATTTCTTGTAATTTCAAAAGTGCGCTTTACGTTCTGGTAGATACCTGATACGTCTTCAAGCTGCAGATTTACTCTTTTTTGATTAAGCATTGAGATGATGTCTTTCACTGAAAGTGAAGAATTTTGTAAATCAATACCGTTAATCTTGTGAAGGATGGAGAAAGATCTTGTGTTGAGTTTTAAATCAAGCTCTGCATGAGAGCCTGGTTTTACTTCTACAAGCCAGCAGCAAGAATCTGATTGAGAAGGAGGAATGATCCTTATGCCTATGGGATCACTTTTTAGATTTAATTTATATGTGTTATCCACAGCGAGCTGTGCGTTATTAATTACGTTATTAATATGATCGTTTAATTCATTATTAATAGAGAGATCCTTTTTTTCCAAAGATAAGCTGTTTTGAGATCCTTTTTTTCCAAAATTACCTTGTGGAGAACGACATTTTTTTCCAACATTTTTCTTTGTTTTTAAGCTTAATAACAGTGATTTTAAAGAGTCATTTGTCATGCTTGAAAGGTCAGAATCAGAAGAGCAGGCTTTGCAGCGTTTGAGAACAATTTTTCTGCAGTGCACTGAGCTAGTGATATTGAACTTCTCAGCATACTGAGAGCTAATATCTTTACTAATGTTTACAGCCTTAACTGCCTTTTTAGAAGCATCAGAGCAGTAAGCTACAGCCTTAAGCTCAATCAGAGAAGCATAAGCGTTGCGAAGTGTTCTGTCAGAGATATTAAGCTCTTTACATATCTGAGTAGCATCATCACTATCAGTGAAGAATCCTAAATCAGCTTTAGCAAAGAAAGATGATTTATCTAAGATATATGAGAATACAAGTATCTCAGATGCCTTAAGCTTAGATGTGCCTGATTCTGTGTAAATTGAAGAGATGGAAATGAACTTACCAGCAAAATCGTTCACACTTGATATTAAGATCTTGCGTGAGCTATTTTGTCCATAAGAAACAGAGATAAGTCCTAAATTAGACAGTTTCTCAATATGTCTTCTGATTTGAACAAGACTGAATAATCCATGAACACGTGAAAGCAGTTCATTGTTTGAATAATCAATAAAGTAAGATTGAGAGTTTTTACATAAATTTGTCAGAATAGACAAAAAGAGTTTAAGAGTAGAACTTAACTTTAGATTAAGTTGCTCTTTATAGAGAATGCCGATGATTGATAAATCACCGACAGCATTAGATAGAAAATTCGACTTTTTTTCTGATAAAAAATCATTATTTTCAGTGTAGTTTTGAGAATTAGCGACTTTTTCAGGAAGCTGAAAATCGTTAAATGGCTTAAATAAGCCAAATTCACAAAAATTTTTGAAAAATTTTGATGAGCTAAAATTAAGAGAAATTCTCTGATAATTCAGAGAGTTAAATAGATTCTGACCGCTGGTGCTGATACATGGGAACTGTGTCCTGTCTGCTCGGTTCTTGACAGGTTTAAGGCTACCTTCTGATGTTCTAAAAAGGTTTGAGCTGTAGATAAGAGAAAGTCCAGCTTTTGATCCATGAACATGTTAAGTTCTAAAAGATTGTTCTCGTCATATTCAGGAACCTCATCTTTAGAACGCATGTCTTTAAAGACAAAATAGTAGTTGGTGATACTGTCCAAAAGATTACTCAGCAAGTCTCTTACAGACTGTCTGAACTTCTTCAGTTTTACTACAGTTGCCTCAAGCTCCTGTTTTTCATCTGACAGGAGTTTGATGTTGGCAGAAAGTTGCTGCTTTTCTTTAAGAGCACTTTGAAGGCTGGACTCTTTGCGTGACAGCTCTGCTCTTAAATTGGAAACAATGGCAGAGGTGCTTTGAGCATTTGCCTGTTCTTTCTTTTGAGCTTCCTCTTTCTGCTGTTTAAGCTGACCTTCAAGGGATAAGAGATAGGTGATAAGCTCTTCTTTATACATGGAGGATAAATCAGTCTTGTCATCTTTTTCTTTTGACATCTTTAATCCTCCTGAAACTTATAATGTGTGAGACAATAACTTTAAACAGGCCTCATAATACATTATTTGGAACAGGGGGCCGAAAGTGGAATTAATTATCCCGTAATTTTACCCATATAA